>Ga0208823_1000052_pt1 | contig 96405 bp, 84 predicted proteins | sample AD_UKC075_MetaG_FD_184440 | JGI IMG/M metagenome (GOLD analysis project Ga0208823, IMG submission 184440) | Active sludge microbial communities of municipal wastewater-treating anaerobic digesters from USA - AD_UKC075_MetaG (SPAdes) (version 2) | ecosystem: Engineered > Bioreactor > Anaerobic >...
AGACCGGGCGGATGTGCCAGCGCGCCCGCGGATCCACGACCAGGTGTTCGAGCAGGTGCGGCGCGATGATCCCTCGCCAGCGGCTGCGCACATCCTCGCGCCGGGCGACGATCCATGCCAGGAGCAGGGCTGCAGGCAGCACCAGAAGCCAGGCCGGGCGCAGGAAGTGGAAAGTCTCCATCAGGGGGTCACCTCGCGGCGCTTCCAGCGTCGCAACGACACCAGAACGAACATGACCAGATGATAGCCCAGCACGAGCACCACAGCGCCACCGAGCGGGTAGTAGTAGAGTTCGCGCTTAGGCCGCCAGCTCAGGGTCTTTTGGTTCTGCGGGGCGAGTTGGTCGATCGTGGTGTAGATCTGCGTCAGCGCCGCCTGGTCCTGGCCGAAGAAGTAGCGCCCGCTAGTAGTCTCGGCGACCTTCTCGAGGGTTGTGGTATCGACCTTGGCCTCGCCGGTCGCGTTCGGGTCGCCGATGCCGATGGTGTCGATACGGATGCCATGTTCCTTGGCGATCTCGGCGGCGCGCGCCGGCGGCATGCGGCTGGCGGTGTCGCTGCCGTCGCTGAGCAGGATCATCAGCTTGTCCGGAGCCTTACTGGCTTCGAACAGCTTGATTCCGAGACCGATGCTATCGCCGAGCGCCGTGCGCGGTCCGGCCATCCCCGGCAGAGTCTGGCCGAGCATGGTGCGGACCGTGGCATGATCGAGGGTGAACGGCACCAGCGGATACGGGGCATCCCCAAACACCACCAGCCCGATGCGATCGCCTGTTCGGCGCTCGACGAAGCGCTCGACGACCTGGCGCACCCCCGCCACGCGGGTTTCCAGCTGGCCTTGAGGATCGCGGAAGTCGCGGGTATCCATCGATTGCGACAGATCCAGCGCTAGCAGCAGATCGCGGGCGGGTTGCACCTTCTGGATCGGTGGTTCGACGAATTGCGGCCGGGCCAAGGCCAGCACGATCAGCCCCCAGCACAGCGGTGCCAGCAGTTTCTGCAGCCGGTTGGTCCGAAGTATCACCGCGCCCGGTTGTGGCTCCAGGCCCGCGGCCTGAGCCACGTCGCCAAAAAAGGCGAGGCGCACCGAGGCGCTTTCTTCACGATACGGCGGCAGCAGCCACCAGGCGAGCAGCGGTAACGGCAGCGCCAATAGCGCCCAGGGAAAGTCAAGTTGGTACACGGTGCGACTCGATCCAAAGGCGGACAGCGCGCGCGCAGGCGTGCGCATCCTGCGGGGAAAGGGACGCGAGCACCTCGGGCCGGTACTCTGCGTCGTCGAGCAATCGCGCCATCCGCTCGTCGATACCGGCATGGCCGCTTTGCCGACGCAGGAAATCGATCCAGGCGTGGCCGAAGAGCGAGGCAACCTCCGCCCTGGGCCAAGCGCTGAGCGCGGTTCGTTTCAGCAACACCGCCAACCCAGCGAGCGCCGTAGCGCGTTGGTCTTCGCGATCCAGACGCGCATCGAGCGCGGCGCATACCTTGAGCGCCTCGCGCCGATAGCGGTTCGCGGTGAAGCGTCGGGCCAGGTAAATGCCCAACCCCAGCGCCGCCACGCACAACACGCCCGCGAGCACCCACCAGCCCCAGGTTTGCGGAACCCACGACACCGGTTTCGGCATCACGATGTCCGCCAAACCCGTCAGCGCATCGTGGCTGGTCAGTTGGACGACCCCCGTGTTCCCGGTCACCGCTACCCCCTTCGCCCCACCAGCTGCCCGAGCAACTTACGGAGCTGATCCGCCGTTGGCTCCGCCGACGAGATCGGCAACACCGGCACGCCAATCGCGCCGCGCCAGTCGAGCAAGGCCCTGAGCCGCGTGTCCACGGCCTCGGCCAGACGCTTGCGCACGGGGCCAGTGCCGAACGGTAACTCGACTTGCAGTTCGCCGTCGCTCACGACCAGATCCCCGGCCGACGGCAGCTCGAACAGAAAGGGGTCGTAGATCAGCATGGCGATGACGTCGTTGTGGAGCGACAGGCCCAACAGCAGATCCCGTGTGCGCTCGTCCTGGCCGTCGAAGTCGCTGATCACGATGACCAGATGATCGTGATCGGCCACACGGGCGACAGCCTCCAGAGCGGCGTTGAGCTGGGAAGAATTGCGCTTAGCGGTCGAATCGGCGCGCAAGGCATTGTTCTGCTCGACGACGACCTCCAGCAGGCGGGTGACGGCGGCACGGCTACGCGCCGGGCGCACCTCGTCGAGGCGCTCGTCGTTAAGCACCCAGCCGCCGATGCGATCTCCGACCGCGAGAATCCGCCACGCGCAGAGCGCCGCCGCCTCCGCAGCCACCACGGACTTCATGGCGCGACGGGTGCCGAAGAACATGTTGATGCGCTGATCCACCACCACCAGCGCGGGTCGATCCTTCTCTTCCGTATACACCCGCACATAGGGCTTGCCCATCCGCGCCGTGGCGCGCCAATCCATGGTGCGAATATCGTCGCCGGGCAGGTAGGGCCGCAGTTCCTCGAACGCCAGCCCGCGTCCGCGCACGCGCGAGCCGTGGCGACCGGCCAGGATGCTGTGGACCGGTTGCCGCGGCAGGAAGCTGAAGTCACGCGCCGCCATCTCCAGCACGCTCAGGTCGTCGAGACTGGCGTAGACGCCACCGACCGCCGCGCGAGCCGGCGCCCGCTGGATCGGAACCTGCGATCGACCCAGTGCGGAGAGCGAGAATCCCATGGCAGCCATCAGGCGACGGCGACCTTCTGGACGATGCGGTCGATCACCTGGTCTGCGCTCTTGCCGCTGGCGTGGGCCTCATACGAGAGGATCAACCGATGGCGGAACACATCGTGCACCACGGCCTGGACGTCATCCGGGGTGACGTAATCACGCCCCGACAGCCAGGCCATGGCGCGCGCGACGCGATCAAGACCGATCGAGGCGCGCGGGCTGACCCCAACCTGAATCCACTTGGCCAGCTCCGGGTCGTATTGGCCAGGCGTACGCGTTGCAAACACCAAGGCGACGATGTAGTTGGCGACCGCCTCGGAAACCGCGACTTGGTTGATCTCCTTGCGGGCGTCGAAGATGACGTGTTGCTCGATTTTCTTCTCGGTCGGTCCCTCGGCCTTTGGGGCGCTCTTGCTCCCCTCCTCCGCGCGATTCAGCTTCACGATCTCGGCTTCGGCCTTGGCGTCCGGATAGCCCACGCTCACATGCATCAGGAAGCGGTCCATCTGCGCCTCGGGCAGCGGATAGGTGCCCTCTTGCTCGATGGGATTCTGCGTGGCCATCACCAGGAACAGCGGCGGCAGCGGGTGAGTCTCCCCGCCGACGGTCACCTGGCGCTCCTCCATCGCCTCGAGCAACGCGGCCTGCACCTTGGCGGGCGCGCGATTCACCTCGTCGGCCAGCAACAGGTTCGCGAACACCGGGCCGCCCTGGAATTTGAACGCTCCTTTGCCGCCCTCGGTGTAATAGACCTGCGAACCGGTGATATCCGACGGCAGGAGGTCGGGCGTGAACTGGACGCGCGAAAACTGGGCGTCCAGACACTTGGCGAGGCTCTTAATGGCGCGCGTCTTGGCGAGGCCGGGCAAGCCCTCGACCAACAGGTTGCCGTCCGCCAGCAGCCCGAGCAACAGGCGTTCGATCAGATTTTCCTGACCGATGATCGATGTCGCCATCTGCTTTTTCAGGTCCAGGATACCATCACGTGAACTCATGCCCTGCTTCTCCAGATTGAATGATCTAGCGCCCTGAGCCGAGCGCCCAACGGTAATAGGGATTGTTCGGCTCGATCTCGAATACGTACTGCATGATCCGCCCCCATCCTTCCCGGTCGCCCTGATAGGCTGAGAGACCGGCCTGGTAGAAGCTCAGCAGGGCATCGCGCGCCGTGGCCACCTGGCTTTGAAAAGCGGCATCGGCCTTCGTCAATGGCGGCTCCCCACGGACGCCGAAGAGATGCACCAAGGTGCGCGGGAAATCGCCGGGCAGCATCCAGGGGCCATATTCGATACGTGGACGATCGTCGGTCACCGCCAGCGCGTCGCCGGCATAGCGTTCCAGCCCGGCCCGATCGGTGACCCATGTAGCCATGAGGGCCGGCGCGGACCCGATACCCACCTCGGCCAGCGCTGCAGCGACCTTGGGTTGTCCGTACCTCTGCTGGATACGTGCCGCATCGAGTTCGATCGGCGTCATCGAGCCGATCAGCAACATCTCATGCAACTCGGTCGTCCAGAGGGTCACGTATGGGAAGACGTCCAGGAAGCTCCGCACCAGCGAGCGGGTGTCCTCGTCCGTCTGCGTGGATAACGGCAGCCACTGCGCGAACAGGCCGTCTGGCTGCAGCCGCTGGGCGGCGAGCCGATAGAAGTCCCGTGAATAGAGATTGACGACACCGGCGGCGGAAGGTGGCGGCGGCTCGAGCGTGATCAGGTCATAGCGCTGGTCGCTGCGCGCCAGCTCGCGCCGGCCATCCGCAAGACGGATCTCGAGCGCTGGATTGGACGGGGCGCCGAAGTGACCGCTGAAGTGCGACGCAGCGCGTACGACGGCCGGCAACAGCTCGGCGCAGACGCGGGCTTCAAGCTTCGGGTACTGCAGCAGGCTTCCAGCCGTGATTCCGGTACCGAGGCCGATCACGAGCACGGAACGCGGCTCGCCACGATGGATGAGTAACGGCAGAAGCGTCTGCAGGCGCATGTAGCGGATCGACGGCAGCGAGTCGCCCGAGTTGGAGACACCCTGGATATACAACCGGTGAAACGGATTCTGCCGCGCGCCCTGGGTGATCACGGCGATATCGCCGCCAGCGCTGGCCTCATGGTACACGAGCTCGCCACCGTGTGCCCGCGCCAACTGGCGCGCGAGTAGATCCGACGGCAGGGCAAAGGCCACGACCACGGCCACGACAGCCAGCCCGAGGGTGCCGAAACGCAGGACAGGCTGCACCTGACTGTTGCGCAACACTGCGACGACACCGATGCCGGCCGCGACCAGCGCGAGCACGCTCAACGCGCGCTCGACCCCCAGCGCCGGCACGAACACGAAGCCGGTCAGCACCGTACCGGCGATGCCTCCGGCCGTGTTCAACGCCAGCACCCGGCCGGTATCGCGGCCAGGATGGTCAGGGTCCGCCGCCAGACGCAGCGCAATCGGGAATGCCGCCCCCAGCATCAGGGTCGGCACGAAGACGACACAGAGCGCGACAATGGCGAAGCGCGCGGACATGGCCAGGGTTTCGCTACCCGTGAGCCCGAACATCCAGGTCGCGGCCTGTACCTGGAGCGGTGTCAGCCAGGCGCCGAGAAGCGCCATTTCCACCAGCGCCACGAGACCTGCAGCCACGATCAGGCCACCGAACCATCCCCAGGGGTCGCTCAGTCGCGCCACGCGCCGCGCGCTCCAGGCACTGCCGAGCGTCAGCGCGACGAGGTAGGTTGAGAGCACGATCGCGAAGGAAAACGTCCGCGTGCTGGTCCACTGCACGATCGCGTGGGTCCAGACAACCTCGTAGCCGAGCGCGACGCCACCGGCGACAGCGTAAAGGATCAGCGGCCGCCAGGCGGGTCGTCGGTTTGCATCGGGGTGCACCACGCGAGACCGAAGGGCACGAAGAAGTCCGAAGGCGACACACGCCGCCAACAGATTAAGCACCGCAGCGGCGACCGATGAACCCAGGATTCCGAGCCAGGGGATCAACACGAAGGGGGTGGCCAACGCGCCCAGGATGGCGCCCGCCGTGTTCGCCGCATACAAGCGCCCACCGGCCCCGTCAATCTGCCCGATCGTCGGCGCGACCCAGCGCGTCAACACCGGCACGGTGCCACCCATCAGGAACGCCGGCAAGCCCACCAGAGCGAATGGCACGAGCCACGCGAGCCCTCCGACCACCGATTCGAGCCGCGCCCACCACCCGGTGGCCGTCGCCAGCACCAGCGTCGAACCGACGCCGAGTACGGCGATGCCGACCTCCAGGCCACCGTACAGCAGCCCCGGCCGCTCCCAGCGGTCGGCCCACCAGCCGAACAGCCAGCTGCCGACTGCCAGGCCCGCAAAAAACGCGCTGACGGCCGTCGTCACCGCGAAAACATCGGCGCCGACCACCAGCGATAACTGCTTGGCCCACAACAACTGATAAACCAGTCCGGCAGCACCCGACACCATCAGCAGCCCGCTGGCGGTCAGCGACATGTGGCTGACCGCCTGGCGTAGGATGCCGCGGCGAACCGCGAGGGCGGAGCGGATGAGGCCCATCGCTCCGCGCCTGCCGGACTGGGGCATGTCCTATGCCTACGGCTTCGCTGGCTGTGACTTCTCCTGTTCCTGCTTCGCCTGCTGCTGCTTTTGCAGCTCCGCCTTCAGCTTCTCAGTGGCCTGGTCGATCGAGAAGGAGGCCGGAACCTGACTGGGCGGATATTCGACGAAGGTCTTGAGGAAGGCTTCAGCCCGTTGAATACCTTCGAAGATCAGGTAGACGTTTTGTGTATTCCACTGGTCCCAGTTGTTGGTGGGACCGATGTCGCCACGCTCGTAGGGATCCATGCGCAGGTTGTAGATCTTGGGCGTACGCAGGCAGGTGAACGGGTTCCTCCAGATGTCGAACCCGCCGGGCGCCCGCTGCTCGCAGAACACGATCTTCCAGGCCATGGGTTCGGTCGCGCCCGGCTCGAGTGCGTCGTAACGCATCGCCACCAGCTCGCCGTCATCATCGAAATAGTAGAACGTGTCGCGTGCGGATTTGTCGGTCTGGCCCGTCAGCAGCGGCAGCTGGTTGAAGCCGTCCAAGTGCACCTTGAAGGTCTTGTCGCCGATCTGGGCGCCCTTCAACAGGCGCTCCTTGATGGTGGTGTCGCCGACCGCGGCCATCAGGGTCGGGAACCAATCCTCACCCGCGAACATCCCGTTGCTGACCGAACCCGGTTTGATGTGGCCCGGCCAGCTGATCATGGCCGGCACCCGGAAGGCGCCCTCCCAGTTGGAGTCCTTCTCGCTGCGGAACGGCGAGGTGGCGGCGTCGGGCCAAGTGAAGAAGTTCGGCCCGTTGTCGGTGGTGAAGACCACGATGGTGTTTTTCTCGACTCCGAGCTCGTCCAGAGCTTTCATCAGCTTGCCGACGTTCTGGTCCATCTCCCACATACCGTCGGCATACTCGTTGCCCCGAGGGCCCAGACCACCCTTGCCGCGGTAGGACTCGCGCACATGGGTGAAGATGTGCATGCGCGTGAAGTTCATCCACACGAAGAACGGCGTCTTGGCGGTGACCTGCTTCTTCATGAACGCGATGGCGGCATCGGTAGTTTCGTCGTCGATCGTCTCCATGCGCTTGGTGTTCAACGGACCGGTATCGTCGATTTTGCCGTCAGCGAAAGAGTGGATGACGCCGCGCGGGTTGTAGAACTTGAGGAACGCGGGGTTGTTGCTCGGCCAGTAGGGCCGCTCAGGCTCTTCCTCTGCATTCAGATGGTAGAGGTTGCCGAAGAACTCGTCGAAGCCGTGATTGGTGGGCAAGAACTCGTTGCGGTCGCCGAGGTGGTTCTTGCCGAACTGGCCGGTGGCGTAGCCCAGGGGTTTGAGGGCCTGGGCGATGGTGACGTCACGGGCTTGGAGTCCCACCGGCGCGCCTGGCACGCCGACCTTGGTCAGGCCGGTCCGGAACGGCGATTGCCCGGTGATGAAGGCTGCACGCCCTGCGGTACAGCTGTTCTGGGCGTAGTAGTCGGTGAACAACATGCCTTCGCTGGCGATGCGGTCGATGTTCGGGGTCTTGTAGCCGACGACGCCTTTCATGTAGGCGCTGAGGTTGGTGATGCCAACATCGTCGCCGAAGATCACGAGGATGTTCGGCTTGTCCTGGCCCGGCGCTGGTTGCGCCTGCTGAGGTGGCGACGCTTGCTGCGCTGAAACCGTCGCGGTTCCCATGGCAGTTACCATTATGACTGATATTAAGCGAAGGCGAATCAACGAATTGACAGCTCTCATGCTACCTCCCTCAGGCCCTTGCAGCCTGACACGGACACGTTGGGTTCTTAAGCATAGCAACGATTTCTCGCAGCCGAATCATTCTAAAATACCACGCGATGAACGATGCAATTTTTGCTGATTAGGCGATCGGAGCGATCGCGCGATGTGCGGTGTTGGCAGGAAACTGTTCGCCAATACTACAGCTGTAGAAAATCGCTCAAAGTCAATTCTATTAGAGATTTCCCACAGTTACCACAAAATATAGGGATATGGAGTTTACACTCAAAGCGCTGGCTTATTTGAAGTCATAACCGAAAGTGAACATCAAACCTGCGCCACCAAGAGCGTCAAGCTGTACGCTGAAATTTTCGTACTTATAGCCCAGACCCGGCACGATACCGGGCGCTACCCCATTATGATTGAATGGAATTTTATCTTCGTAGGGTTCCTTGTAACCCAACAGCAGGCCGCCGGTCAGCTTGAAATACAGACTCTTGAAGATGTCCTGATCGCTGATGAAGTCCAGCGACCAGACCTTTCCTCCATAGATGTACTCGCATTTCTGATTAAAGCTGTTGTTGAAATAGGCCGCTCCCAGCAACCATCGTTGGGGAGATTGCCATTCGAGGCCGACCAACCAGGAAAATTTCGCGTGATCGGGACTGTAGCTGTAGTGAATGGCGCCAGGGGCCACTTGTAACATCAACGAATCGCCCGGCATGAAAATGTCCGCTCGCGCGCTACCCGTAGTCAGCAGAGCGAACGCCATGATCCAGGGCATCCGACGAAGCCCGACAATAGAGCGAAGCAGTCTTGAACATATCGAACTGAAGGCCATGGCGCACCTGACAGGCTCATCTGCGGAAGGACAGGGATCGAGGACAGTTGGAAGCCGCGCGATTATGCGTGATTAGCGACCTGTTTTCCAAGACTTACCGCTTTGTTGCCCTGTTCGGTCAAGCTGACCGGCCATCACCGCATCCGACGATGCACGGTTGTAGACGGTGATTTATCTTATCCTCTGAGGAAAGCCGAACTCGACTTACGGCGCCCTGATCGCTTGTTCCACGACATGAGCTCATTCCATGGATACTGAAGACACTTTGGAATTACAGATCAACGAGCACCTCCATGATCCCATGCCTGCGCAAACCACGCTCACGCTCCCGTTTGAGCTGCGCCAGAAAAGCCGCTTACGAGCGCGCCTGGACGATGGGCGGGACGTAGGGCTGTTTCTGGCGCGCGGTACGGTGTTGCGCCATGGCGACTGTCTGCGCACCACCTGCGGGCTGGTGGTCGAAGTGCACGCCGCCTCCGAAACGGTTTCGACCGCTCGGACCGAGGACGCGCTGCTGCTGGCGCGAGCGGCCTACCATCTTGGCAACCGCCATGTCGCTCTGCAGGTCGGTCCCGGCTGGTTGCGCTATCTGCATGATCACGTGCTGGACCGCATGGTGCAGGAACTGGGGTTGACGCTGAGCAGCGAGCAAGCCCCGTTCGAGCCGGAAACCGGCGCTTACGGCGGCGGTGGCCATCACCACCACCCTCACGCCGATGACGCTTGACCCCACCGCCCTGCCCCGCCTGCTGCAGCTGTGCAGCCCGGCCTTGCCAGTGGGAGCCTATGCCTATTCCCAGGGGCTGGAAAACGCAGTGGAACGGGGCTGGGTCCGCGACGAGGCCAGCGCGGGACAGTGGATTCTGGGGCTGCTGGATCACACGCTGCGCTGGCTGGACCTGCCGGTGTTCGCTCGACTGTACGCAGCCTGGGGCGAAGATGATCCAACGGCACTCCGGCGTTGGAACGCCCGCCTGTACGCCGCACGCGAGGCGATGGAATTGCAGGACGAGGATCGCCATCTCGGCGCAGCGCTGGCCCGCTTGCTGGCCGATCTGGGCATGGCCGAGGCGGAACCGTGGCGCAGTCAATCGCGGGTCTGTTTCGCCACCCTGTTCAGCCTGGCGGCGGCGCGCTGGCGTATCCCCCTGCGGGAAGCGGCCACCGGCTATGCCTGGACCTGGACCGAAAACCAGGTCACCGCCGCCACCCGGCTGATTCCGCTGGGCCAGACCGCCAGCCAGCGGCTGCTGGTCGCCGCTGGCCCGATCATCACCACGACGGTGGATGCGGGCCTGACGCTGCCGGACGACGAGATCGGCGCGGCTGCGCCAGGGCTGGCTCTGGCCGGCGCGTTGCACGAGACGCAATATTCGCGGCTGTTTCGATCCTGAAATCCGCTGGCATACCGGTTGCTATCGGATGCCTACTTCAATTCCCACCGCAATAGGCCATTCTCCATGAACAAATCTCCACTGCGCGTCGGCGTGGGCGGGCCGGTCGGCTCCGGCAAGACCGCCCTGGTCGAAGCCCTGTGCAAAACCCTGCGCGCGCGTTATCAGATCGCCGTCGTCACCAACGACATCTATACCTATGAAGACGCTCAGTTCCTGACCCGCGCCCAAGCGCTGGAGCCGGAACGGATCGTCGGCGTGGAAACCGGTGGTTGTCCTCACACCGCCATCCGCGAAGACGCCTCGATCAACCTGGCGGCGGTCGCGCAGCTGTGCCAGCGGTTTCCCACACTCGACCTGGTGCTGGTGGAATCGGGCGGCGACAACCTCAGCGCTACCTTCAGCCCGGAACTGTCCGATCTGACCCTCTACGTCATCGATGTCGCCGCTGGCGACAAGATTCCCCGCAAAGGGGGTCCCGGCATCACCCGTTCCGACCTATTGGTGATCAACAAGATCGATCTTGCGCCCCATGTTGGTGCATCACTGGAGGTCATGGAGCGCGACGCCCAACGAATGCGGGGCGAACGACCGTTCGTCTTCACCAATCTCAAGACTGGGCAAGGGCTGGATCAGGTTGTCGCCTTCATCGTCGCGCAAGGCATGCTGGACGCTGGCAAATAAGCTAACCAGCCATGCCCCTTTTTCGAGCGCCGCAACGGCTCGATCCTGCCTCATGCAACGCCCTACCCGGTGACAGATTGCACCATAAATAAGCACAGCGCTGATCATTCCGACGCACCAGCCATGCCAACCTGCTCATAAATATGGATATAATGGCTTGGCATAATCCTTGATTAAATCGCTCTCCAGGCCCGCGCCCAAGCAAGCGGGCTGGTCCATAACGACGTGAGGGCTAATCGAGGTCTACCTATGATTAAAAACCTGCCGAAATTCCTCCGGGGTGCACTGTTGACGGGCGCGCTAGCGCTGGGCGCCACCCTGGCCCACGCCGCTGACACCATCAAGGTTGGCGTCCTGCATTCGCTGTCCGGCACCATGGCCATCAGCGAAACCACGCTCAAGGACACCGTCCTGATGCTGATAGACGCTCAGAACAAGAAAGGCGGCCTGCTGGGCAAGAAACTGGAACCCGTGGTCGTAGACCCAGCGTCGAACTGGCCGCTGTTCGCCGAAAAGGCGCGCGAACTGCTGCAGAAGGACAAGGTCGCGGTGGTGTTCGGCTGCTGGACCTCGGTCTCGCGCAAATCGGTATTGCCGGTGTTCGAAGAGCTGAACGGCATCCTGTTCTATCCGGTGCAGTACGAGGGCGAGGAATCGTCCCGCAACGTGTTCTACACCGGCGCCGCGCCCAATCAGCAGGCGATTCCGGCCGTCGACTATCTGATGAACGATCTGGGCGTCAAGCGCTGGGTGCTGGAAGGCACCGACTACGTGTATCCGCGCACCACCAACAAGATCCTGGAAGCCTATCTGAAGTCCAAGGGCGTCAAGGATGAAGACATCATGATCAACTACACGCCGTTCGGTTTCTCCGACTGGCAGAGCGAAGTGGCGAAGATCAAGCAGTTTGGCTCGGCCGGCAAGAAGACCGCCGTGGTCTCGACCATCAACGGCGACGCCAACGTGCCGTTCTACAAGGAACTGGGTAACCAGGGCCTCTCCGCCAAGGACATCCCCGTGGTCGCCTTCTCGGTCGGCGAGGAAGAACTGTCCGGCATCGACACCAAGCCGCTGGTCGGGCATCTGGCCGCCTGGAACTACTTCGAGAGCATCAAGAATCCAGCCAACGACGCCTTCATCAAGGAATGGCATGCCTTCATCAAGGATCCGAAGCGGGTCACCAACGACCCGATGGAAGCCACCTACATCGGCTTCAACATGTGGGTAAAGGCGGTGGAAAAGGCCAAGACCACCGATCCAGACAAGGTGATCGACGCCATGGTCGGGATCGAAACCCCCAACCTGACCGGCGGCACCGCCAAGATGCTGCCTAACCACCATCTGACCAAACCGGTGTACATCGGCGAAATCCAGGCCGACGGCCAGTTCGACGTGGTGTGGAAGACCAAGGGCCTAGTGCCGGGCGACGCCTGGTCCGACTTCCTGCCGGGGAGCAAGGACATCACCGCCGACTGGGTCACCCTCAAGTGCGGCAACTACAACACCGTCACCAAGAAATGCTCCGGGCAGAACTTCAAATAAGCTGATCGGTATGGTCTCACGCTCCGCCCGGTGCGTGCTCCCCTCTCCCCACCCGGAGAGGGGCCAGGAACACCCAGCGGAGTTCTTCATGTCCTGCACGGGAGATCCTCCCTCATGCCATCCTGCATCCCTGTTCGCGCCTGGCTGGCCGCCTGCATGCTGGCGCTGGCGGCGCTCTGCGGCTCGCCGGCGGCGTATGCCGGCGACGACGAGCTGAGCGCCACACTCATCCAATTCCGGGATGCCGATTTCGACGGCAAAACCGAACTGGTCGAAAAACTGGTGGTTCTCGACAACCCACGAGTCGCCGTCATCCTCAATGCGCTGTCCGACAGCCGCCTGTATTTCCAGGAAGATCCGGGCCGGGTCGTCATCGGTCTGGGCGATGGATCGGAAATCACCATCGAAGATGCCGTGACCGGCGCAGCGCTCGGCCAGGTCGGCAAGCGCGATCTGGACCGCATCACCGCCAACAACCGCCTGCGCAGCCTGATCGAGGATCGGCTGGCCAGCCTGGGCCTGAGCAGCGCCGATCCGAGCCAGCGCCGGGCCGCCATCGATGTGTTCCTACGCAATCCTGACCCGGCCGGCGTACCGCGTCTGCAAGCCCGGCTGGCAGTGGAAACCGACGCGAAGACCCGACAATTGCTGACGGTGGCGCTCGCCCTGGCCGATCTGGCCAATCCAGATGCCACCGTCCGCGCCAAGGCCGCCACCGATCTGGGCGGCCAGTTGCAACCCGAGATTCGCGGTCGCCTGGCCAAGGCAGCGACCGAGGACAGCGACCCCGCCGTGCGCGAAGCGGCCCAACGCGCCCTGAGCCACACCCAGTTCCGCCTGCAGATGCTAGGTTGGGCGGAAACCCTGTTCTTCGGCCTGTCGCTGGGTTCGGTGCTGATCCTGGCCGCCATCGGTCTGGCGGTGACCTTCGGCGTGATGGGCGTGATCAACATGGCCCACGGTGAATTGATGATGCTGGGCGCTTACACCACCTGGCTGGTGCAGCAATGGCTGCCGGTCAACTGGTCGCTACCAGTGGCGGTACCGCTGGCCTTCCTGGTCACCGCTCTGGTCGGCATCGCCATCGAACGCGGGGTCATCCGTTTTCTCTACGGTCGGCCGCTGGAAACCTTGCTGGCCACTTTCGGCATCAGCCTGATCTTGCAACAGGCGGTTCGAACTATTTTCTCGCCGCTGAATCGCTCGGTCTCCGCCCCGGACTGGATGAGCGGAACCTTCGCCATCGGTCCGCTGGAAGTGACCATGAACCGCCTCGTCATCCTGGGTTTCTGCATTGCCGTATTCGCCCTGCTGTGGCTGGCGCTGCAACGCACCCGGCTCGGCCTGGAAGTGCGGGCGGTATCGCAGAATCGGGCCATGGCTCGGGCCATGGGGGTGCCCTCGGCTCGCGTCGATGCCCTCACCTTCGGCCTGGGCAGCGGCGTGGCCGGCGTGGCCGGGGTCGCCCTGTCGCAACTGACCAACGTCGGCCCCAACCTGGGCCAGAGCTACATCGTCGATTCGTTCATGGTGGTGGTGTTCGGCGGGGTCGGCAATCTCTGGGGCACACTGGTCGCCGGTCTCTCGCTCGGCGTCGCCAACAAGGTGCTGGAACCCTGGACCGGCGCGGTGCTGGCCAAGATCGTGGTGCTGGTGTTCCTGATTCTGTTCATCCAGAAACGCCCGCGCGGCTTGTTCCCACAGCGCGGCCGGGCCGCAGAGGTCTAAGTCATGCTCATTCCTCGCTGGCTACTTTCCGACCGGGCCGGGCTGGTGCTGCTGGCCGTGCTGGCCATCCTCGGCATAGGCGTCCCGATCCTCAGCCTGTGGACCCCGCCGGACCATCCGCTACACCTGAGCGCGTATACCGTAACCCTGCTCGGCAAATATCTCTGCTACGCCCTGCTGGCGGTCGCCGTCGATCTGGTGTGGGGCTACATGGGCATTCTCAGTCTGGGCCACGCCGCGTTCTTCGCTCTTGGCGGTTACTGCTTCGGCATGTATCTGATGCGCCAGATCGGGACGCGCGGAGTCTACGGCGATCCGGTACTGCCAGACTTCATGGTGTTCCTCAACTGGAAGGAACTGCCCTGGTACTGGTACGGCTTCGACCATTTCAGTTTTGCGCTGCTGATGGTGCTGGTGGTTCCCGGCCTGTTGGCCTTCGTGTTCGGATGGTTCGCCTTCCGCTCGCGGGTGTCGGGGGTCTATCTGTCGATCATCACCCAGGCGCTGACCTACGCCCTGATGCTGGCCTTCTTCCGCAACGAAATGGGCTTCGGTGGCAACAATGGTTTGACCGACTTCAAGGATGTACTGGGCTATCCAATCCACGATGACGGGACCCGCATCGTACTGTTCATCCTGTCGATTCTGGCGCTGGCCGGCGGTTACCTGTTGTGCCGCTGGCTGGTCTCGACCCGGATGGGACGGGTGCTGGTGGCGATTCGCGACGCCGAGGATCGCGCTCGCTTCCTCGGCTATCGGGTGGAACAGGTCAAGGTGCTGGTCTTCACCCTGTCGGCCATGCTGGCTGGCATCGCCGGGGCGCTGTACGTGCCGCAGGTCGGCATCATCAATCCGGGTGAATTCGCGCCGATCAACTCGATCGAGGCGGTGATCTGGGTCGCGGTCGGCGGTCGGGGCACCCTGGTCGGCGCGGTGGTCGGCGCGGTGCTGATCAACTATGCCAAGAGCTGGTTGACCGGCGCTCTGCCCGAGGTATGGCTGTTCGCCCTGGGCGGACTGTTCGTGGCCGTCACGCTGTTGCTGCCACGGGGTTTGATCGGCTTGTTACGGCCGCGGGAAACGACGACATGAGCGAACTGATCTCCGATCTCGACGGCGGTGGGCTCAGCCTGCCCCAGAAACCGGTCGATACCCGCCACGGTATCCTGCTGTATCTGGAAGAGGTGACCGTCAGCTTCGATGGCTTCAAGGCCATCGACAACCTGTCGCTGTACATCGGCGATGGCGAACTGCGCTGCATCATCGGCCCCAACGGCGCTGGCAAAACCACCATGATGGACATTATCACCGGCAAGACCAAACCGGATTCCGGACGGGTTTTCTTCGGCCAGAACATCGACCTGCTCAAACTGGACGAGCCGGCGATCGCCCGAATCGGCATCGGCCGCAAGTTCCAGCGCCCGACCGTGATCGAGCCGCTGACCGTGATCGAAAACCTGGAACTGGCCATGTCCGGGGCCAAGCGCCTGCGAGGACTGATGACGACCCGCCTGAACAGCGAGGAGCGCGATCGCATCGCGGCGGTGTTGGAGCGCATCGGTTTGAGCGAGCACGGCGGGCGGCTGGCCGGCATCCTGGCCCATGGCCAGAAGCAATGGCTGGAAATCGGCATGCTGCTGATGCAAGAGCCCCGCCTGCTGCTGGTCGACGAACCGGTGGCCGGCATGACCCCGGCCGAAATGGATCGCACTGCCGAACTGCTGCGTTCGCTGGCTGGCAGCCATTCGGTGGTGGTGGTGGAACACGATATGGGCTTCGTCCGCTCCATCGCCGACTACGTCACGGTCTTGCACCAGGGCCGGGTACTGGCCGAAGGACAGCTGGAAGATCTGCAAATCGACCCCACGGTCATTGAAGTCTATCTGGGAGCCGGCGATGCTTACCATTGAGGGTTTGAATCAGTATTACGGCGAATCCCACACTTTATGGGATCTCGATCTGGAAGCGTCGGAAGGGGTGGTGACCTGCCTGATGGGGCGCAACGGCGTGGGCAAGACCACGCTGCTGAAATGCATCATGGGCCTGTTGCCGGTCCGCAGCGGCCGGCTGATGTTCGCCGGCCAGGAGCTGCACCGGTTGCCGGCCGAGCGGCGCGCACCGCTCGGCATCGGCTACGTTCCGCAGGGCCGGCAAATCTTCCCACTGCTGACCGTCGAGGAAAATCTGAGAATCGGTCTGGCGGCCAATCCGCGCCGGCCACGACAGGTGCCGGAATTCATCTTCGAACTGTTCCCGGTGCTCAAGACCATGCTCAAGCGACGCGGCGGCGATCTGTCTGGCGGCCAACAGCAGCAGTTGGCGATCGGTCGCGCCCTGGCGCTGGAGCCCCGCATGTTGATTCTCGACGAACCGACCGAGGGCATTCAGCCCAATGTCGTGCGGGAAATCGGCCGCGTCATCCGCCGACTGAACCAGCAACAGGAAGAACAGGCCCGCGAGCAGGCCGCCATCGTGCAGGAAATCGGCGTAGCGGTCAGCCGGTTACGCCAGGAACAGGGCATGACCGTGCTGCTGGTGGAGCAGAAACTACCCTTCGCCCGCTGGGTCGCCCAGCAGTTCTGCATCGTCGACAAGGGCCGGACGGTCGCCAGCGGAGCGATGACCAGTCTGAACGACGAACTGGTGCGACAATACCTGACCGTGTGAAACGCTCGCTATCCCCCTTCGGCAAAGTCGGCTAAACTTGAGGTATCATTTACGAATACCAGTCGATCGACGTGCCAGGATACGGGCAGCGCTCCCGTCGAACCGTTCATCCGACGAGGAACCGTTCCATGCAAGACCAGGATCTTCCTAGAGGAATCAAAAGCTTCGGACTCTTCAGCCGCGGTCCGCACTACCCGTCAAGCGGTATTGCTGGCTTGCTTTTGTCCCGTCCACGTCGGCATTCATCCCCAGGTCATGCAGGTGATGGCTAAGCGGCCGCGCCATACGAGCCAGCGTCGCCCATAGCGCTCCGATCGGCCCTGCACGGTCCGATGGCCCAAACCCCGTTTCCATCCACAGGCACCGTGTTCGCCCTCATGCAAGACCACCATCGTTCTCCGCGCCCCTTCATCCGCCAGGAAGGGGGAAACGCCGTCGGCGTGACCTGCCCTCCTGGCCACCGTGGCGCGGCGATGGTTTTGCCCATGGAGACCCTTCATGATTGAAGCCTCTGCCGTCTCCCGGGAGCTTCCCGCCAAACCCAACGACAAAACCGTACTGAGCCATTACTCGGTCACCGACTCCGGCTACGACGAGATGTATTCGGCGCCTGGCGAGTTGCGTCCGCACTGGCGCCACATGGCGCGGTTCCTGGAGGAAACCGGCAGCGAAGAACTGGCTCGCCGTCAAGCCGAGATCCAGCGGCTACTGCAGTCGGACGGCGTCACGTACAACACTTACGACGACCCGCACGAATCGCAGCGCTACTGGTCCCTGGACCCTATCCCACTGTTGATGACCGGCGAGGAATGGAGCACCCTGGCCGCTGGGCTGGAACAACGTTCGCGCCTGCTCAACGCCCTGCTGGCCGACCTGTACGGCCCGCGGCTCACGATCCGCCATGGTTGGCTACCGCCGCAACTGATCCATGCCCATCCCGGTTTTCTGCCGCCCTGCCACCAATCGCTGCCGGCCGGCGGTCGCTGGCTGATCTTTCACGGGGTGGATCTGGCCCGTGGCCCCGATGGCGTATTCCGCGTCTACGGCGACCGGAGCCAGTCTCCATCCGGAGCAGGCTACACCCTGGAAAACCGCATCACCCTGGCCCGGGCGATGCCCTTGCTGTATCGTGATGCCCCGCTGCGGCGTCTGGCCAGTTTTCTCGAAGCCGAGCGGACCACCCTGGCCGGCATGGCGCGGCACAATCCCGAAAATCCGCATGTGGTGCTGCTGACTCCCGGTCCCAACAGCCCGGTCTATTTCGAACACGCCTATCTGGCCAACTACCTGTCGCTGAGCCTGGTTGAAGGTGAGGATCTGGTGGTGCGCGACGGTCGGGTCTGGCTGAAAACCCTCGGCGGGCTGCGGCCGGTGGATGTCATCCTGCGGCGGGTACTCGATGCTTTCTGCGACCCATTGGAGCTGCGCGGCGATTCTCTGCTTGGCGTTCCCGGCCTGCTGCAGGCAGCCCGCGGCGGCCATGTGGTCATCGCCAACGCGCTAGGCAGCAGTCTGATCGAAAACCCCGGTCTGGCGACTTTCCTGCCCCTGCTATGCCGACACTTGCTGGGCGAAGATCTCAAGTTGCACTCGCTGCCGACCTGGTGGTGCGGTCAGGCCAGCGACCTGAGTCATGTGCTGGCGCATCTGGATACGCTGGTGGTGCGCTCGATCCTGCCGGGCGGCCCGTACTGGGAAGGCCAGCAGCTGGACACGGCTGCCCGCGCCCTGCTTACCGAGCGCATCCGGGCCAAACCGCATCTGTTCGTAGCGCAGGCGCCCTCGGCCCTGTCGACCGCGCCGGTGCTGGAAGACGGCCGGCTGGTACCGCGGCCGGTGATGTTGCGCGGCTTCGTGGTGGCCGAGAACCATGGCTACCGGGTCATGCCCGGCGGCTTGGCGCGGATCTCGTCGGGATTGGACACCTTGCAGCTCGCTTTGCAAAAAGGCGGTATCAGCAAGGATTGGTGGGTCATGGCCCCGACGCCCCAACGCCATGTCAGCCTGCTGCGTCAGGCCCACGGCCCCATCGTCGTCACCCGCGACGGTAGCGATCTGCCCAGTCGACTGGCCGATAACCTGTTCTGGCTGGGCCGCTACAGCGAGCGGCTCGACAGCACTACCCGCCTGTTGCGGGAAGCGCTCGGACGGTTGCTGGAATGGGAGCAGGACAACACCGACGAGCGCTGTCTCGACGATCTGTTCCAGGCCCTGGAAATCACGGTGCCGCCAGTGGCGGAATCGCCCCGTGCGCGCTTCTTCGCGCTGCGTCAGCCGTTGCTGGATCTGGTGCTGGGATCGACCCATCCAGGCAGCCTGCAAGCCATCTTCGGCGGAATGTCGCGCACCGGTCGGGCGGTTCGCAATCATTTGGGCGATGACAGCTGGCGTCTGCTGAATCGCCTGCAACACTGGATCCAGGAGCCCTCGCCCAACATGGGCGCTCGCCAGGCGCGCGAGCTGCTGGAAGAGGAATTGATGGTGCTGACGGCCTTTTGCGGGCTCAACAACGAAACCATGCCGCATCATCAGGGCTGGCTGTTCTTCGACATCGGCCGCTATCTGGAGCGGGTGCTGCACACTCTGAATCTGTTCAAGCTGGCCTTCATCACCGCTCGCCATCCCGGCGTCCCGCTGTGGGAAGTGGTGTTGACCATCACCGACAACCTGACAGCCTACCGCCGCCGCTATCGCTCCGCGCTGCATCCAACGGCGATCATCGACCTGCTGCTGTTCGACGAAGGCAACCCCCGTTCGGTCGGCTATCAGTTGCGGCGCTTGCAACGAAACATCGGCCGCCTGCAACAGCCGAAGAATTCACCCTATCGCAGCGCCGAAGAACGGTTGATCCTGCAGGCCACGACCACCCTGCAGCTGGCCGACATCAAGGCCCTGGCCACCCTGTCGCATGACAGCACTCGCTCCAGCGCCGAGCTGTCCCGGTTGCTGGACGATGTGCAAGAGCCGGTGTTGACCCTGTCCGACGCCATCACTCACAGCCACTTCAGCCACGCTGAAGTGCCTCAACAGCTCATTACCATGCAACCATGAGGTACACCATCACCCATCGGACCCTGTACCAGTACAGCAGCGGCGTGGTGCTGTGCCACAACGAAGCGCGCCTGCTGCCCCGGGAAACGCCCTGGCAATTGTGTCGGCCCAGTCAGATTCGCATCCGGCCGCGCCCGGCGCTCTCTCTCGAACGGCAGGATTTCTTCGGCAACCGGGTGCTGTACTTCGCCATCCAGGATGTGCACTACCGATTGGAAGTGACGGTCGCCACCGAGGTACGGGTGCTGAACGAGCGGCCATTCGACGAAACCAGTTCGTCGCCGCCCTGGGAACAGGCCCGCCAGGCATTGTGGGAAAGCCTGGACCCGGAAATCATCGAAGCGCGCACGCTGGCGCTGGACTCGCCGTTCGTGAAAACCCGACCGGCATTCCTTGCCTACGCCGAGCCCAGTTTCCCGCCCGGCCGCCCCCTGCTAGAAGCCGTGGCGGATCTGAACCAGCGGATTTACCGGGAATTCAAATACGATCCGCACTTCACCACGGTCGCCACACCGCTCGACGAAGTGTTGAGCGAGCGGCGCGGCGTCTGCCAGGATTTCGCCCATCTGGCCATTGCCTGCCTGCGGGCGTTGGGACTGGCGGCCCGTTACGTCAGCGGCTATCTGGAAACGTTGCCGCCACCGGGCCAGGCCCGACTGGTCGGGGCCGATGCATCACACGCCTGGCTGGCGGTGTATGTACCGGGTATTGGTTGGGCCGAATTCGACCCGACCAACAACTGCATGCCCCGCGAGAAACACGTCACGCTGGCCTGGGGACGAGACTACGGCGATGTCGCTCCGCTGCGCGGCGTGATGACCGGTGGGGGTTCGCACGCGCTGAAAGTCGCGGTGGATGTCGAGCCCAATCCGGAGCCGTTCAAGAGCTGATCGCTCAGATCCGTACCGCCAACACGTCGCAGGGCGCGCCGTGCAGTACGGCGTTGGCGGTCGATCCCAGCAACAGCGCCAAGCCATGGCGACCATGGCTGCCCACCACGATCAGATCGGCGCCATGATCTTTGACGGCGCCGAGAATGCCTTCCTTGGTGGACGGCGCGTTGACCACCCATTTGTCGGCGGCGTCCAGACCAAGGCGTTGCGCCAGCTGGCCCAGCGCCACCCGCGCTTCCTGCAGCAGGGCTTCGTCGGGCAACTCCGGCAACACCGGCAATAGCTCGTAGCCGCCGCCCAAGCTGATGTTCACATCTTCGACCACGTGAATCAGGCTCAGGCGCGCGCCATATTTCTGCGCAATGTCCTTGGCGCGTTCACCCACCCGCGGCGCGTCGTCGGAAAGATCGGTCGCGAACAACACATGTTGGTAAGCCATGTCATGCCCTCCTAGACAACTGTCGAAACGGACCCAGCCCAAACCCCACTCCCGACTGTCACCGAGCGGGCTCCCGCACGGCTCACTGCGCAGCCGCATCCAGCAGGGCCTGCAGGAACTCGCGGGTTTCCTGACGGGCCGGATCGTTGGCCGGCAGACGCTTCTGCGATTCGCGCAAGGCGCTGACCCCAAGCCGCACCTGCACCAGGCCGAGATTGTGTAGGGTGCGGGCATCGTCGTGACGGCGCAAGGCTTCGCGGTAGGCGCGTTCCGCCGAGTCCAGCCGGCCCTGTTCCGCATAGAGATTGCCCAACTGGAACCAGGGGCCGGCCTCCTTGGGCTTCAGCCGGGTCAATTGCAAATAATACCCCTCCGCCACATCCCAGCGTCCGGTTTCGTAGGCTTGACGGGCGCGTTCTTCGATAAAAGCCGGGCTGGGCGGTGCAACAGGGGTCGCAGGCATACTGGGCGAGTGCGCCGCCGCTGGAGCGGCGTCCTCGACCGGCGGTCGGCTGGCCGGCCCGGTCACGCCCGTCCTGTTCTCATCCAGGGCAGCGCACGCGCTCAAAACCGCGCCACAGCCCACGATCAGCGCCGCCCGCTTCATGTACTTCACCCGCCGTTGGGCGATCCACTCGCGACGCCGTAGCGCCGGACCACGTAATCGTCCACGATCCGCTGAAAATCGGCGGCGATGCTGTCGCCCTTGAGCGTCACGGTTTTCTCGCCATCCACATAGACCGGCGCGACCGGAATCTCACCGGTGCCGGGCAAGCTGATGCCGATATGAGCCTGCTTGCTCTCGCCGGGACCGTTGACCACACAGCCCATCACCGCCACTTTCAAACCCTCGACACCGGGATAACGCTGCCGCCAGACCGGCATCTGCTCGCGTAGATAGTGCTGGATCTGCTGAGCCAGACGTTGGAAATAGTCGCTGCTGGTGCGCCCACAGCCGGGGCAGGCCACCACCGCCGGGGTAAAGGACCGCAAACCCATCGACTGCAGGATTTCCTGGGCGACGATGACTTCCTGGCTGCGACTGCCACCCGGTTCGGGAGTGAGCGAAACCCGGATGGTGTCGCCGATGCCCTCCTGCAACAGCACAGCCAGCGCAGCGGTGGAGGCGACGATGCCTTTGCTACCCATGCCGGCCTCGGTCAGACCCAGATGCAGCGGGTAATCGCAACGCACCGCCAGCTTGCGATAGACCGCGATCAGATCCTGCACCCCGCTCATCTTGACCGACAGGATGATGCGGTCATGGCCCAGACCGATCATCCTGTCGCGCTGCGCGCTGTCCAGCGCCGAGCGAATCATCGCCTCGTGCATCACTTCGACCGCCGACTGGGGCTCCGGCAGGCCGGCGTTCTCATCCATCAGCCGCGCCGCCAGTTCCTGATCGAGGCTGCCCCAGTTCACCCCGATGCGCACCGGCTTGTCATGGCGACAGGCGATTTCGACGATGGTGGCGAACTGCTCGTCCCTTTTGCGACCCCGACCAACATTGCCGGGGTTAATGCGGTATTTGTCCAGCAACTCGGCACAGACTGGGTACTTGGTCAACAGCCGGTGGCCATTGAAATGGAAATCGCCGATCAACGGCACGTCGATGCCCTGCGCTGCCAGCCGCTCGCGGATATCCGGCACGGCAGCGGCAGCGGCCTCGTCGTTGACGGTGATCCGCACCAGCTCCGAACCGGCCCGCGCCAACTCCGCCACTTGCTGGGCGGTCGCGGAGGCATCGCCGGTATCGGTATTGGTCATGGACTGCACGACGATGGGCGCATCGCCGCCGAGGGTGACAGCGCCAATGCGAACGGCGCTGCGGGGACAGCGTGGGACGGGGCAATGGGGACGGGTCATGGTCTCACCTGGCGACGCTCACAGCGAGCGTCAGATCATCAATTCAGCGTAAGAACTCGCGGCTGATGGCGCGAAAACGGTCGGTGCCAGCGCGCTGCAGCCATTCGAAAATCACCATCTCGCGGCTGACGATGCGCACTCCTTCGGCTCGCATCCGCGCCAGCGCCAGTTCCAGGTCGCGCGGCGAGCGGGAGGATACGGCGTCGGCCACCAGATACACTTCCTTGCCGGTCGCCTGCAGTCCGAGGGCGGTCTGCAACACGCAGACATGCGCTTCGACCCCGACCAGCACGATCTGATCGCGGCCAAGAGCATCGATCCGCTGCATGCATTCCCGCTCGGCAGTGCAGGAAAAATGCGTCTTGGTCGCAAACGCATCGGCTGGCAACCTGTCGCGCAACGCCGCCACCGTAGGGCCCAGGCCCTGAGGGTACTGCTCCGACGCCAGCACCGGCACCTCCAGGCGCTGAGCGATGCGCACCAAATCGATCGCGTTGGCGATCACGGCATCGGCCTGGTGAATCGCCGGCATCAGGCGTTCCTGAAAATCCACCACCAGCAGACCGGAAGTCTCAGCTCTCATCAACATCGCAGGTTTCCTCGCTTCGCTGCCACGGGCAGAGACCGCGTTACGGCGCGATCAAGGTAATATCCTCGTTGGGATTGCTGCCCTTCACCACTTGGGTCTGTAGTCCTTGCCAGGCCGACTCCAGCAGATCAGCCGGCGCACGGGTCTGCGGATCGTCCATGGCGAAGGTGAACAGGCTCATGCGCGGCTCCAGTTTCTGCAGGCTGACGCTGCCCACCCAAATCGGCAGGTCATTCCCCTGCAGCCGCGCGCCGACATCCCAGAGCCGCAGCAACCACCGGCTGTCGGGATCAGCGCCATAACGCACCATGGTCAGGTCGTCCTCGCTGCCGTCATGGATCTGCGGCAACACCGGCAATTCCGACAAGGTCACTTGTGGGCTCAAGCAGAGCAGCATACCGCGCCAGCTCAGCGGCGGCGACGGTTGCCAACCGGACGCCATCAGTCGCGCCTCCACATCCTGCCGGGAGCCCGCCCACTGCAGCACGAAATCCTGCCGACGGTTGCCGCGAAAATCCATTCGCTGCTGGGGCAGACTCCGCCAGCCGCCCTGCCACCATTGCGCTTGCAATTGCACTTCCAGCGCTATCTTCGGCTGGTAGCGTTGCAAATCGCTGCGATAGTCGACGCTGACGTGCAACAGATCGGTCGCCAATAGAGCGATCGCGCTACACACCAACAGACCGCGCCAGCGCAAGGCCCGAGTGGTCGAGTGCCGATTGTAGGCCAACCCCAGAGCCGCCACCCAGATCAACCCCAGACACAGCCCGGCCAGGGTATCGGTCAACCAGTGGATGCCCAGATAAAGGCGGGCGAAGGCGATCGGCACGATCACGAAGGCGGCGGCCAGATAGGCCAGCCAGCGGCGCTTCGGCGACAGCTCGCGGGCGATCAACACCGCCAGGAACCCGAACACCAGGGTACTGAAGGTCGCGTGCACCGAAGGGAACGACGAGTCCAGAACGCCCTGCGACATATCGGCCAGGCTGGAAACCGGCAGCAGGCGCTTGAACAGCAGGCTGGTCATCATTCCAAAGCCCAGCACCGCCAGCCAGTGCCAAGCCGCCGATGGGTTGCGCTGCCAAATCAGCCAGCCGAACACCACCAGGCTCAGCGGCAGGATGACCTGATAATCGCCCAGTTCGGCGGTGAACACCATCAGGGCGTCGGACCAGGGCAGGCGCAATTCCTGGAAGAAGTGGTAGAGACTGAGATCGAGGCCGCTGGGCAATTGCTGGCCGGCGGCGCTCAGGCTCAGGCTGATCAACACCAAGCTGCCCAGCAACAACACTGCCAGGGTCGCCAGTCCACGCACCTCGCCTTTCTCGGGGTCCAACAACGAGGCGCTGATGGGGCCGATGAAGCGTCGTCCCTGGCTCCAGCGACAAAAGCGCGGCAACCAGTCGGTGGCATGGGTTTGGAACAGTCGGGCCAGATGTTGCACCAGCCAGGTGGTCACCCACAGCAGGGCGACGATGATCACGATCAGCACCGCCAATCGCCCCGCCACCCGCGATGCGATATCCAGCGAAGCGCCGAAAGCCATGCCAGGCAACAGGTAGACCGGGGCCCACAGTACCCCCGAGATGACGTTGGCGACCATGAAATGGCGCCAGCTCATGTCCATCATGCCCGCCACGGTCGGGATGGTGCCGCGCACCGGGCCGAAGAAGCGCCCGAACAGTACGCCTTTGCCACCGTGCTTGCGGAAAAAATCCTCGCTGCGGGCGATCAGTTCGGGGTGCCTGGTGAACGGCCAGACGCGGCGGACGCGCTGGTGAAACACTCGACCGATCCAGAAACTGATGGCATCACCGACAATGGCGCCCCACGTCGACCACCAATAGGCCGGCCAGAACTCCACATGACCCAGGCCGATCAGAGTTCCCAAGGTGAACATGATCAGCGCGCCGGGGATGATCACGCCGATGATGGTCAGCGATTCCGCTGCCGCCGAAGCGAATATGACGAAACTCATCCAGCCCGGATGGGCGGTCACCCAGGCAAACAGGGCATTGACGAATTCGGACTGCATGGCAGGCTCTGTGGTGAGCGGAGATATGCGGGTGGATTTGGATCCGCGCGCGCCGGGATTATGGTTGCGAACGGCGCTTTATGCCACAGAAGTTTGCAACTTTACCACCTCAAGGCGACATCGACCGCGCTGGTGGCTTGCTGCCGCACCGGACATGCCCGGCTCTGGTCAGCTCTGGATGCAGATCAGCGGCTCCGGCCAAGCGGCCTGCCTGCACGCCCGCCTTGCCCGATCGCATCCGTCACCGCGCTGTCGCCTTTTCACTACGCGGCGCTCCCTCGCCCAACGCCCGACGGTGTAGCTGCAGCCGAGCGACCCTCAACCCCGCACGGCACACGCACTCGGCGCCATCTACACCGACTTCACGCCGCTGATCACATCTGCCGAGCTTGGAAGGCAGGCAGCGATCCTGGCCCTGGGAAACGCGTGACTTGAGCGGGTATCCGGTCAGGCTCAAGGATCGCTTGTATCCTGAGTGCGCATCGGTACCCGATACCCGCCGCCTGCCACCCGTCCCTGGCCATTCCTAATGGTCGCCGTTGCGCACCCGATGCACCAATTGCTCCAGTAGATCATCAGGCACGTCGCTCAAGCCTCGAATCAGTTCGGCGAACAAAATCGGCCTGGCCATGATGATTTCACGGATATCCTGGGCCACCTTGCCCGCCAGCGCCAGCAACAAATCCACATCCTCTCCGAGATCAGCCGCCAGCCGTCGGATCATTTGTTCCGAGGGGGGAGATACATCGCCCCGTTCGACCTTGCTGAGATAAGCCGGCTCTACTCCAATTCGATGCGCCGTTTGGCGAATCGAATAGCGACGGTTCACCGCGCGGCGTTGCTCGCGAAGATTTCGTGTATAAAAACCAAAGCTCATGATCGCCCCCCCAACTTGATCCATTGAATCTGTCTTAAAATCGAAAAGATCCAAAAACGCCCGAAGGTTTCATGCGTTAAGCAAAGCCTAAGCCAATACCGCCGAGCCGCCGATCATTCTCTTACCATGCCGAATGATCAGCTTATGAATCAAGCACTAATAAAATAAGAGGAGGATAAAAAACAGAGGAAGGAATGCCAATACGAAGCACTGAACATCGAGATTTGAAACAAGGCCATCCTAAGCTGTTTCAGTCTGAAACGTCAGCATTTTGCTCAGGTTGTAACTCGTGTAGCAATTTATAATATTTTAGACGTCGCCACAAGGTCGTGCGACTTATTCCTAATTCCTTGACAGCCAGAGTCAAGTTGCCATCACATAGTTTGATAACTCTCAAGATCTCCGCCCGCTCTAGTTGTTCCAAGCGAGTCAGATTGCGAGAGCTTGGGGGCAAGGTCGGCAGCCACTCACCGACATCGATCTGAGCATCGCTACTCAAGATCAAAGCCCGCTCGATCAGATTCTCCAATTCTCTGACATTACCCGGATAGTCGTACTCAATCAATGCACTCAGAGCTTCCTTGGTAAAACCCACAGCGGGCCTGCTAAATTTTTCACAAAATTTGCGCAGATAAAAATCGGCCAGCAATGGAATGTCACCCAACCGCTCACGCAGCGGAGGAATGGAAATTGGAATGACATTGATCCTATAAAACAGATCAGATCGAAACCGGCCATTCTCAATCTCAACCCGTAAATCCTTATTGGTTGCCGCAATAATCCTCACATCGGCCTGCCGAGGTTCAGTCTCGCCTACTCGGCGGAATTGACCTTCCTGTAAAACCTGCAAAAATTTGACCTGCAATCCTGGGCTCATCTCACTGATCTCGTCCAGAAACAGCGTCCCGCCATCGGCAGCCTCGAACAATCCTTTTCGATCCTGGATAGCGCCGGTGAATGCACCACGCTTATGCCCAAACAGCTCGCTTTCGAGCAGACTTTCGGGTAGCGTTCCGCAGTTCTGCTCGACGAACAACCTGTCTTTGCGAGGGCCATGATAGTGAATATGGCGCGCTAATAACGTCTTGCCGGTACCGGTTTCTCCCGTCAACAGGACAGTGACTGGCGTCTTGGCCACTCTATTGACCTTTTCGATGACTGCCTGCATGGCAAGACTGTTACCGATGACCTCACCCCATCGCCATTCCTTGGCTACTGCATTCCTCAAGATGGTGTTTTCAGTGCTCAACCGCTCATTGGCAATCTGCAAGTCTTTCAGAAGCCGTTTGTTTTCCAACACTAGGTCGTAACTCTCCAAGGCCCGCTTAATAACGAGCTTGAGTTCTTGTCGCTCCCATGGCTTGGTAATATATTGATAGATATGACCTTTGTTGACGGCTTGCACCAGCGAAGCGGTATCGGTGTATCCGGTCAAGATAATACGAATGGTGTTAGGGCTGATTTGAACAGCTCGCTCCAGTAGCTCCGCGCCTGTCATCCCAGGCATCCGTTGGTCGGCGATGATGACGTCAATATCCTGTATTGCCAGTATTTCCAGCGCTTCAACCCCACTGGATGCCGTAAAAACCTCGTATTCTTTGACGAAGGTCAATCTCAGACTTTGTAGGATATCGACTTCGTCATCGACAATCAGCAAGTTGCGTCGCACATCATGTTTTTCCATGATTTTTCCTGACCTGACCAACGGGTAGCTCGATCGTAAATTCCGTTCCTTCACCCAACCGGCTAGTAACTCGAATCGTTCCATTGTGCTTCTGAATGATTCCGTAGCTAATACTGAGTCCAAGCCCCATTCCAAGACCTTGCTTTTTTCTGGTAAAGAATGGATCGAAAATTCGCCCTATATCGTCATCTGCGATACCGATACCATTGTCTTTAATAGCGATCTTGACCCAGTCACCGCTCAGCTTGGTCTCGATCCATACATCCCCTTGTTTTTGAATGGCTTGTGCGGCATTCTGCAGCACATTCATAAAGACCTGATTAATTTGACCTAGATAGCATTCGACCGGCGGTAGATAGCCATAATCACGATGGATCGTAATCCGATTCTCATATTGTTTGGTCAGCATCTTCAGAGTGGAATCAATCCCTTCATGCAGATCAGCTAATACCAAACCGACATCATCAGTGCGAGAAAAAACGCGCAAATCTAATACGATTTCCTTAATCCGATCGGCACCATTCTTGCAACTGGTAATCAATCCTCGCAGACCCTCCATAGTCTTATCAATCTGAATTTGTTCTTTTAGTCGATGGCCATCATTTTGGTTTGGTTTGCCTGATTGATGATTATTTGCATATACCTCGACAATTCCCACCAAATCCTCAGCGTATTCTTCTATAAAATCTAAGTTATTATAAATAAAAGAGATAGGATTATTCAGTTCATGGGCGACACCCGCCACCAAAAATCCTAATGAAGCCATTTTTTCCGAATGAACGAGTTGGTTTTTCGCGCGGGCTAACTCCTGATAAGCCGCTTCGATTTGCTGGTGGCGATGCTGGAGTTCCTCATGAGCAGTAGATAACTGATAAGTACGTTCGGCAACTTCGATTTCCAGTTCACGATTGGCTTTTTCCAGCCACTGGCGACGCTCACGCTCAGCCAGTAGCGCCTGCATCAGCAGATGACCTCCAAAGACCAGGACCAGCCCCAAGAGACTCGATAATATCGGAAACCATAGACCCATCTGGGTAAAAGCCCCGTAAGCGGCAACCAGCAACGACCCCACCAACGCTATCGTCACGATCAGCGCAGTGATCGGTTTCAGATAGACGATCAGCAAACTCGACGCCAACAGCAGCCCCAACAGCAGAATCCAACGCCACGGCTGTTCCAGCTCGGCCATGAACCGTCCTTCCAACACATTGCTGATGAGATTGGCTTGAATCTCGACGCCAGCGGAAGGACTCCTGGCCTGCCAGGAGAACGGGGTGAAGAACGTATCGCCCGGCAGACTTTGCAGTTCGGGAATTGCTTCCAGCAGGCGGCCCACCAGCACGATCTTGCCGGCGAAAGTCCCTGGAGGTAGCATCTGCTCGTAATTCAGAGCCTGGTAGTACGAAACAGTCTTGATCGTTTTGGGCGGTCCGACATAATCGATCAACACCTCCCTCGACCAATCCCGTTGCTTGAACCATTCGACTTGAGCCGCTTCCCTGGCGCCGGGCGTCGGATTTCCCAGATAGCGCCGAACGACCTGCAACGCAAATGACGGCATATCCGGAGAGAGTAGATAGGCCCGCCGCACCACGCCATCGCCATCGACGCGAATGCGCGGACTCCCCACCGTAGCGACATTCCGAAACGCAGGGATCGGATCAACACGCATGGTGTGACGAAACAACGGATCGTTCACCATCACCAGGGTATTAACCAACACGACATTCCTATTGGCGCGCAAGGTGTCCTCCAGCGCCGCGTCCTCGGCGGGATCGGACGGCTCGGCGAACAGGATGTCCAAGCCGATAACCTTGGCGCCCGCCTTTTCGAGCTGTTGAATCAAACGGGCGTGCAGGCTGCGCGGCCAGGGCCATTGCCGCCCGATTTCAGCCATGGAAGGCTCGTCGATGGCAACGATGACGATCGGCTCCTGGACCGGCTGGACATTACGCAGCGCGAATAATAAGTCGAGTCCCTTCAGCTCCAGAAAAGAGAAAAGGGACAGGCTGGAAAACAGCAAGGTGATCCCTAGGGCGATCACAGCGACAACGACCGCCCTGGAAATTAATGAGCCTCGCGATATGACCAAGGAAATTGCTCTGTTGCTAGCAGGGGACCCATACCCAACGCCCACTGACCAGCACATAACACCACCCATCGGTAGTGTTGCGTAGAATAGCCTGATTGGGCTTGATGGCATCCGGGTCCAAGCCCAGTACTTTCTTATCGCCCTTGTCATCGGCGACCACGACCAAAAAGGTATTCGGCGGAACCTTGTCCAGATTCACCAGGGAAGACAGGGAGGCATTGTCTTCGAGTTCGATGATATCAGTTTTATACTTTGCCATCTTGCATGCTCCTCATTGTGTGGTCAGACTAGAAGTTGACGATAAAACGCCCTAGTATGGTGCGATCAGGCAAGAACAGGGGATCGAGAGTATCGCTGGCCGTTATGAAACTGTAGTCCTGATACTGAAAGTGCTCGTTGGTCAAATTTCGCCCTTCCAAGGCAATCACTCCCCAGCGATTGGGTAAACGATAACCAATCGTCGCATCGAGCAATACGAAGTCGCTATTCCCCGAAGGGCGAGGATTGACTGTCGCGTCAAAATTCGCATCCTGATACACATAGGTCACGCCAACCCCGGCAAAGAAACCACCCGGATTGAAGTAGCGGATGTTGAGAGGAACTATGCGGGTATCCAGCTGGGTTGGATAAGTCGTCCGCAGATATTGCCCCTCTTGCATATCCAAATCCTCATACAGATACTCCAAGGTCGCTGACCAGTTACGATCGATCAACCAGTTGAAATAGGCGCGAGATAAACCTACTTGGTATCTCTCGAACTCGAAAGGCCCTGGCCCTCCGCCAAAGGGTACCTTCAAATCACGACTCAACCACTCCAAGCCAGCAAATACATTTCCAGCAAAGCGAACATCCAAAGCAATTCCGTAGTTGTCGGACGAAGTGCCATTGATATCGTCGAACAATTGATTGAAACCGGTAATTTGTGTGGGTTCAATGGTTTGATTGACCAATAAATCCCGTTTGACCACCTGGTAGGCAGCAGTGCGCAAGGTCAGGTAGTCCGTGATATCCCACCGCAAACCAATCTTGGGATTGAACTGATTGAGATTGAAGTATTGCGAGTCATAGGCATCACAAGAACCTCCCAGCGTACCGATGACACCGCCCGCCAACTGTATATTGGCATAGCTATAAGCATTGTCATGATCCGTCGGAGATGTGCTAAGTTCATCATTCAAATATAGAAGGGAATACTCATCATGGTAGAAACCTATCCCAGTGATGACATTGAATGCATCTCCCTTGTACAACCATTGCAATTCACTTTGCCAACCATTGGTTTGATTGAGAAAATCAAATCTCTTGCCGCTGGAAGCAAAAGAAAATGGATAATCCCGATCGGCATAAATCACCGAAGCAATCAGGGTGTTCTGTAGCGATGGCGAATAGCGCACTCCAATACGGCCAACATCTTGATTCAAACTATCTCGCCATCCGGATCTGGAACCGCCATCGAAATTCAAGGGTAAATAGCCTTCATCTGTCTCACGATGACGATACTCTACCTGCACATTCAATTCCGGTGTGACCGCCGCTTGCACAAAGACATCATATAGGTCATGTTGAAAATCACTGTTGGGACGGAAACCGTCGGTCTGATAATGAAACTGTCCCAGGCTATAGGAAAATGGCCCACTCAAGCCCGACACCACCACTTCATCGCCCCAGGTACCGTTATTACCACCGACTCCAGAGGCATAGAGCTGCGTCTGGTCTCGCTCGAACAGAGACATGTATTCGTTGAAAGCCATCTGGGTCAAGCCGGTGCGAGCCAGAATATTGAGATTGGTCGCCAACAGGCTGGGTTGTAGTGGGTTGATATTGACGGGCTGCAACAATTGCGCTTGCAGCAATTCGCTGACCTGGGCAATTTCATAATCCGGACGGCCGGCATAGCTATCCGACAGAAACCGGTGCGCCGAATAATTGGTCGGATCGTAGCTCAGAGATTGGGTCGCTTTTTCCTGAGCCACCTGCTCAAAGCCAAGATTGGCGTAAATGCCGGCTTGACTTGCCTCGCGGGTCGCCAAGTCGTCGTCGAGCAGCAGCTTGGAGCGGTAAACCGCGCGGTTGTCGTTCAGATCGATGGAGCGCTGGACATTGTCCAGGGCCTCGCCCGGCTGATTGATGCTTTGCAGGCGGATGGCATCGTATAACCAGGGCGTAGGATCGCGGGGATCGAGCTGCTTGGCCAGCTCCAGATATTTTTTCGCCCGTCGATCATCCTTGACCTCGTAGAATCCCTTGCCGAGATAGCTGTTATAGAGCGACACCAGCGGTTCCAGCAGGGCGGCCTGGCGTAGTTCGAGCAGGGCGGCCTCGGTCCGGTTTTGCCGAAACAGCGACAGCCCCAACCCTAGGTGCGGCAGCCCTAGCGTGGAATCCTGAGCGATGGCCGCTCGAAATGCGACCTGCGCCTGGTCGGTCCGCATGTGCGCCAGTTCCAGGAATCCCCAGAGCGTATTGACCATGGCGTCGTCCGGGGCCTGGCGCTGCGCCTGCTTGGCCACCTTGATCGCGGCCTTCAGCTGGCCCATGCCAAACAGCAGGCTACCCTCCTGCACCAGCGCCCGGACATTGCCCGGATCGCGTTCGGTCGCCTGTCGAGCGGCGGTCAGCGCGCCGTCCAGATCGAATTCGGCCTGGCGGGCCAGACTGAGACTGAGGTAACCCGCCGATGAAGCCGGATCGACCGCCACAGCCTGTTCAGCCGCCATCAGCGCCTCGGTCTTACGGTTCTGCACCAGTGCGATATCCGACCGCAGGCTGTAGACGACGGCGTCACGCGGATTCAAGGCCAACGCCCGTTCCAGATCCTGTTGGGCTTGCGGAATCTGCCCTTGCAGCAACGCGGCCTGGGCGGCCTGGGTCCAGTAGCGGGACGATTGCGGATCACGCGCGGGTTTGCCCTCTTCACCCATCAGATTGGGGTAATACAGCGACCACTGCACCGCATCGATGGGGTTGAGCAAAACGGTCTTGCGGGGCGCCTGGCCCAGTTGAGCCGTTGCCTGTTCGTTGGCGGCCACCTGCACACTACCTTGCGGGTTGTGGAATTCGACCAAGCCGCTCAGCACCATCAGGCGGGCGTCGTTGCCCGGTCCGACCACCAGATCGAACTCGGTGCCGCGAATGGTCGCCGTCGCCGACAGGGTCTGCATCTCCAGCGACTGGTCGCTACGGACCCAGGCTTCCCCTCGCAATAGTCGTAGCAGGTTTTGTACGGTCTGGCCGATCGTGGACAGCACGCCAGAATCGGATGAATCGGACGGTTGGAGCGATTTCAGCTCTACCTGACTGTTGGGAGCCAGCTTGAGTTGGATACCGCGGCTCAACAAGATTGCAGCCCGACTATCCTCGCCGGTCCGCACCATCTCGCCGACTGCCAGAGCATCGCCGGCCTGCACCGGCTGCCACCGTCTATCGCGCCAGACTTCGACCGTTCCCTGGGCGCTGACCAGCAGGCCGGCCGGCTCCGCCGCGATGGCGCAAACCGAACTCAGAAGTAACGCCATCAGAAGCAAAAAACCAGCAAACCCCGCCCACACGCCAAGTAGCAGGTCCGAACCCTGCCCCTGCCGTTCTGCCACCGGCAGCGCCCGCTTCCGGTCGATCCACATCCCGCCACACCCCCCGCTGCTCCAACCCTGTTCTACGTCACACTAAGCAGAGCCAGAAGCGCCTCATGAACGTTACTAATCCGGACAAAACGAGTACAAAATAGACGATATGCTCAAACCCAGATGTTTTGATGGACAGTGTATCCGGTTTCAGCCAGAAATCCATCGCTCCGTCAGCTGCTGTGAACATACTCATAGGCAGCGCTCCCGTAAGTATGGACAGAGATAGACAGCATTATTATACGGGCGAAAGCCAGAGTACGTGGATAGGCAGGCTGATCGTTTGTTGGACAAGAGCAGTGTTACAGAGAACGTGCGCTGGCTTGACAAAATGCCGTGCGCATCTCATCGAAGGTACGGGTGACCGGAAATTGCGGAAACTCGTCGATCACATTTTGCGGAGGCCGGAATAGAATACCGGCATCGGCCTCGGCCAACATGGCGGTATCGTTGTAGGAATCACCAGCGGCGATGACGCGGAAATTGAGGCCGTGGAAAGCCCGCACCGCCTGACGCTTCGAATCGGCCTGGCGCAAGGTATAGCCAACCACCCGGTCATCCGTCACCTCCAGCCGGTGACAGAACAGCGCAGGCCAACCCAGCTGGCGCATCAGTGGCATAGCGAATTCGTAATAGGTATCCGACAGGATCACCACCTGGAATCGCTCGCGCAGCCAGTTCAAAAAGTCTTCCGCTCCGGCCAGCGGCTCCATCCCGGCGATGACCCGCTGAATATCGGACAGCTTGAGGCCATGCTGATCCAACAGCGCCAATCGCCCACGCATCAGCTGATCGTAGTCGGGAATGTCGCGGGTGGTCAGTCGCAATGCTTCGATGCCGGTGCGCTCGGCGACGTTGATCCAGATTTCCGGAACCAGGACCCCTTCCAGGTCCAGGCAAGCGAGTTCCATGAGAGTCCCCCTGTTGGCCGCTCGCAGCGTCAGCGCGGCGGCAGATGTCGATAAATCCGCTAGCGTTAAAATCGGTGGTAACGCTAACTCGATTCCCGCCACGACCGCAATAGCAGCTTCGACATCTCGCGCTATCCGGACGGCATGGACGCTTATCCGAAATCGTCCTCGGCGATCAGTTCGGCCAATTGCTCGGTATTGAGTCGCAACCGCAAGGCCAGCACTCCAATCAAGTCGACTGCAACCTTTGGATTCTGTTCGAGGAAAGGCAGAAAATCGTTGCGATGGATCGCCAATAACTCACAGGGTGACAAGGTGGTCGCGGTAGCCGAGCGCCCGCAGCCATCCAGCATGGCGATCTCGCCGATGACATCGCCCACCCCGACCGAACCGAGCACGACTTCCCGCCCTTCCCGGTTGGCTACGCTGACCTTCAACCGCCCGCTCAAGACGACGAACATCTCTTCGCCCACCGCGGTTCTCTCAAACACCACATGTTGGGCCGGCAAGGTCAGCACTCGCGACAAAGCAACGAGCTTTTCGAGATAGCTGATGGACAAGTTGCGGAACAGAAAACTCTTCCTGAGCACTTCATACTTCAGTTGCCGGGGCGCCGACGTCTTCTGTCGATCTCCCAGGGTCAGGGCTCCATGCAGTTGGCTCGCTATCAACGGCCGCTTGATGCAGATATAGTCGGTACCAAGCTGCGGATCGCTCGAAGCCAGAATGACATCGGCGTCCGGAGCGCTGTGCCGATACGCGTTCCAACTCACCACCGCCGCCTGATCGTCGGCGTTGACGATCACGATATCGGCCGACTCATCGTCAAGGGCCAGCGCATACATGTACCCCTGGTTACTGATCGCTGACAGAATGTTGCGGATCATTCGGCGCTCTTTTTCCGTAAATCCGATCACATTCACACTCACTGCTTTCATCACCATCACCCTCCGAATGACAGAACCCTAACTTCGCCATCACGACAACCGTCACATTCTCTCAACTACACCGGTTCGACATGAGCGGCCGGCCGCACAAAAATATTTATCATATAATATCTTATATTAAGAATAGCTAAAGCTCGGCTTCAACGCGCCGGCTATTGCTGACTATTAGTGTCACCCCCCCTTTCCAAGGCTTCCCGCATGGTCTAAAGTTTGATCGGTCGGACGGATCGCAAACCAAGACCGCTCAAGACCCCACACCAAGGCAAGTCATGGCTAGCATTTCCAACAACACTCCCGTTCAGCCCAGCAATCAGCAACTCACCGGTCTGGGCCGACAGTTGGTGCTCAATCACCTGCTCGACGAACCCGCAGCGATCAAGGCGCTCGAACAGTCGCGCAAGGAAAACCTTCCGCTCGTCGCCTACTTGGTCGACAACAAGCTGGTGCGCGACAAGGACATTGCTCGCTTGGCCTCGCGCAGCTTCAACCTGCCGCTGCTCGATATCGAAGCGCTGGAGGTCGACAAATCGGTGGTCCAGCTAGTCGAGGAAAAGCTGCTCCGCCAACACTTTGCCCTGCCGTTGTACAAACGGGGCCGGCGCTTGTTCGTGGGCATGAGCGATCCGACCAACCAGCGTGCGCTCGAAGACATCAAGTTCCAGACCCGGCTCGATGTCGAACCGATCATCGTCAGCCAACTGCAACTGGCCAAGGTGCTCGAAGGTGCCATAGACAGCCAAGCGGGGAACTTAGTCGACAACGACATCGGCGATCTCGAGTTTGGCGCTGACGCCGAGGGCGGCCCTAAGGTCGAAACCCTGACCCAGGCCGACACCGAAGACGCGCCGGTCGTGCGATTCGTCAACCAAGTCATCCTGCAAGCCATCAATCGCGGCGCTTCCGATATCCACTTTGAACCCTACGAGAAGATTTATCGGGTCCGCCTGCGCCAGGACGGCATCCTGGACGAATTGTACAAACCGCCGGTCGCCATGGCGCCGCGGTTGGCCGCCCGGCTCAAGATCATGGCCCAACTGGACATCGCCGAACGTCGGGTACCCCAGGACGGACGCCTCAAGCTCTATCTGACCAAACAGCGGGCCATCGATTTCCGCGTCAATACCCTGCCCACCCTGTGGGGCGAAAAAGTGGTATTGCGCCTGCTCGATCCCAGCAGCGCCCAGTTGGGGATCGAGGCTCTGGGTTACGAAGACCGCCAGAAGGAACAGTTCCTCAAGGCCATCCACCGGCCGCAAGGCATGGTCTTGGTCACCGGCCCCACCGGCAGCGGCAAGACCGTCTCGCTGTACACCGCGCTCAACATCCTGAACACCACCGCCGTCAACATCTCCACTGCCGAAGATCCGGTCGAAATCAATCTGCCCGGAATCAATCAGGTCAACGTCAACCCCAAGGTGGGCATGACCTTCGCCAACGCCTTGCGTGCTTTCCTACGCCAGGACCCGGACGTCATCATGGTCGGCGAAATCCGCGACCTGGAAACCGCCGAAATTGCCATCAAGGCTGCGCAAACCGGCCATATGGTGTTATCCACCGTCCACACCAACAGCGCCCCGCAAACGCTCAACCGTCTCCTGAACATGGGAGTAGCCCCCTATAACATCGCCTCCAGCGTGACACTGATCATCGCCCAACGCCTTGCCCGGCGATTGTGCGTCCACTGCAAGGAAGAGGTTCACATTCCCGAAGAAGAATTGATTAACCAGGGCTTCCGCCAGGACGAGCTGAAGGAATTGACGATCTACAAAGCAGTCGGTTGCGATCAATGCAACCATGGCTACAAGGGTCGGGTCGGCATCTACGAAGTCATGCCGATTTCCGAGGAAATCGGCCAACTCATCATGGAAAACGGCAATGTGCTGCAAATCGCCGAGCAAGCGCGCCGGGAAAGGATCAATGACCTACGCCAGTCGGGCTTGAACAAGGTTCGCATGGGCATCACCAGTCTCGAAGAAGTCAACAGAGTGACCATAGAGTGACCATAGGGCAACGATGGATTAAGCGACGTGGCTAAGCAACCGACTCTGGCAAAAGCCAAGAAGAAAGTCGAAGAATCGACCTACAAATGGGAAGGGACCGACAAGCGCGGGGTAAAGGTCAAGGGCGAGCTGCGGGGAATCAATCAGGTTCTTGTCAAAGCCGAGCTGCGCCGCCAAGGCATCATCCCGCTGCACGTCCGGAAAAAATCCAAACCCCTGCTGAGCTTCGGCGACAATGTCAATTCGAAGGACATCATGCTGTTCACCCGGCAGCTCTGCACCATGCTGACTTCCGGCATCGCCGTGGTGCAAGCCTTGGACATGGTCGGGTACAGCAACAAAAAAGCCAAGGTCAAGGAGCTGATTCTCAGTATCAAGGCCGATGTCGAAAGTGGGACTTCCCTGGCCAAGTCGATGGGTAAACACCCCATCTACTTCAACGATCTTTACTGCAGCCTAGTCCATGCCGGCGAGGAAGCGGGCGTCCTGGAGGTCTTGCTCGACAAGATCGCGACCTATCTGGAAAAATCCGAGGCGCTGAAAGCCAAGGTCAAAAAGGCGCTCACCTATCCGGCCATCGTGCTGGTCTTTGCCTTCGTCGTTTCCGCCATCCTGCTGATCTACGTCATTCCGGTCTTTGCCGATCTGTTCAAGAGCTTCGGCGCGGAACTGCCGGCGCTGACCCAGTGGGTGATGGCGTTTTCGAGCTTCTTCCAGAAATACTGGTATCTGATCTTCGGCATTCCCTTCTTCGGCGTCGTCGCCTTCATCCAAGCCCGTAAGCGCTCACGCCGCTTCAACCAACTGGTCGATCGCTGGATCCTGCAGGTTCCGCTGATCGGCGATCTGATCGCCACTTCGGCCAACGCCCGCTTTGCCCGCACCCTGTCCACCCTGTTCAGCGGCGGTGTACCTCTGGTGGACGCCTTGTTCAGCGTGGCCGGTGCCACCGGCAACTACGTCTACGAAAAAGCGGTGCTGGACATGCGTGAGGCCGTTTCCATCGGCCAGCAACTGAACTTCGCCATGCGTCAGAGTTCGCTGTTTCCGGATATGGTGATCCAGATGGTGGCGATCGGCGAGGAGGCCGGCTCGTTGGGCGACATGCTGGCCAAGGTAGCCGACTTTTACGAGGCGGAAGTCGACAACAAGGTGGAAACACTCACGACCTTCATCGAACCCATGCTGATGGCCTTTCTGGCCGGCATCGTCGGCACCCTGGTCATCGCCATGTACCTGCCGATCTTCAAGCTGGGCATGGCGATCTGACGGCGGCCGTCCGATGGCTGCACTGGAATTGGTCGCCACGACGCCGACGCTGTTCGTCGTCTGGTGCGTCTTGCTGGGCTTGGTCGTCGGCAGTTTTCTCAATGTCGTCATCTACCGTCTGCCCTTGATGATGGAGCGGGAGTGGCGCATGCAGTGCGCGGAATGGCTCGGCCAGCCCGATGCCAGCGGTGATTCCCCGGCACTGAGTTTGTGGGGACCGCGCTCGCACTGTCCACATTGCGGTCATCTCATTCTGGCCGTCGAAAATATCCCGCTGCTCAGCTACCTCTGGCAACGTGGCCGCTGCGCCCACTGCGGCGCGGCCATCGGTATCCAGTATCCTGTGGTGGAAGCCTCGAGCGGGTTGCTGGCGGGCATCGTCGCCTGGCATTTCGGGTTTGGCTGGCCAGCGGCGGCAGCGTTACTGTTCACCTGGATCCTGCTGGCAGCCAGCGTCATCGATCTCCACCGACAACTATTGCCGGACGATTTGACCCTGCCGCTACTATGGTTGGGATTAGTGGCGGCCCTGTTCGGGCTGTTCACCGATCTGTCCAGCGCCGTGATCGGCGCCATGGCCGGCTATCTGTCGCTTTGGACGGTCTATCAGGTTTTTCGGCTGCTGACCGGCAAGGAAGGCATGGGCTATGGCGATTTCAAACTATTGGCGGCGCTGGGCGCTTGGGCCGGTTGGCAACACCTGATCGCCATCGTTCTGCTATCGTCCCTGGTGGGCGCTCTGGTCGGATTGGCGTTGATCCTGTTGCGCGGGCGGGATCGCCAGACTTCGATGCCATTCGGGCCGTTCCTGGCGGCGGCTGGCTGGATCGTCCTGCTGTGGGGCGAGCCGATCAACCGCGCCTATCTGCATGGACTGGGATGGTAAGCGATGCTGGTCATCGGTTTGACGGGAGGCATCGGCAGCGGAAAGACCGCAGTCAGCGATCGTTTCGCGCTACACGGCGCGCCGATCATCGATACCGATCTCATCGCTCGCCAACTGGTCGAACCCGGCCAACCGGCATTGACCGAAATCGCTGCCGCATTCGGGGCCGAATGTCTGGATGATTCGGGTAGTTTGCGCCGCGCCCATTTGCGTGAGCGCGTATTCGCCGATCCTGAGGGTCGACGGCGGCTCGAGGCTATTTTGCATCCGCGCATCCGTGCCCGTGTCCGGGAACGGATCGCTAGTCTCACGTCGCCCTACTGCTTGGTAGTCATTCCGCTGTTGGCGGAAACGGGCATGGACGATCTGGTCGACCGGATCCTGGTGGTGGATGTCCCCGAGACCGAGCAAGTCCGCCGCGTCATGGCGCGCGACCGCGTCGACGCGGATCATGCCCATCGCATCCTGGCCGCCCAGGCCAGTCGCGATCAACGGCTGGCGCTGGCAGATGAGGTTCTGGAAAATACTGGCGATCTCGACGAACTGGGCAGGCAGGTCGACGGTCTCCATCGTTACTATCTGCAGCTGACGACACAGCCGTCCGAATAAACCCTTCGGACGCCCCCATGGCTCGAATTGCCGCCATCATGGGATGCCGATCGACGACCCACTGGCTCTTGGTCATTTTCCGTACCCGTGAGGTATTCCGTGTCTCGGACCGTCTGCTACGAACAACCCCTCAACGAACGCATCCGCTCCCTGCTGCGCCTGGAATTCCTGTTCCGCCAAATGGAACACGCGCTAGCCGGATCTTCCTCCTGGGACAGCCGCGTGGCGCTCCAGGGACTGTTCGACATCCTGGCTCTGACCGGACGGAATGAGTTCAAGGGAGAGCTGCTGAAGGAACTGGAGCGGCACGCCGCCACCCTGAACCGCTTGCGCCAGACGCCCGCCATTCAGCTGGACATGCTGAACAACGTGCTGGCCGAAATCGGCTCGACCATCGGCCGCATCCATCGTCTGGACACGATGGCGCTGGACGAAGTGCGACAAATCGACTTCCTCAGAGCCATTCACAAGCGCAGCCAAGTGCCTGGCGGCACCTGCCGGTTCGATCTACCGGCGCTTTACCATTGGTTACAATGCGATCTTACGATCCGCGATCGCCACCTACGAGAATGGCTGGCGCCGTTCCTACCCTTGCAGGAAGCCGTCGCACTGATTCTTCGCATCATCCGCGAGAGCGCCATCTTCCAGCCGGAAACCGCAGCGCGGGGTTTCTTTCAGCGCAGCCTCGACCCCAATCTGCCCAATCAACTCATCCGGGTCGAGTTGCCGTCCGATGGAAGCTTGTTTCCAGGCATCAGCGCCGGTCGGCACCGCTTCACCATCTACTTTCTGGAACAACCGGACCCCAACTGCCGCGCCACGCAAAGCCAGGCCGATATCGAGTTCGAATTAGCGTGCTGCGTGATCTGACGGAGCCGCCACCGCTGTCAGCGCGTCGATGATCGCCCGATCGGCCGCGGGAAAAGACCAGTCCGCCAGGGCGGCCGGCATCACCCACGCCAGCGCCTGGCCTTCCCGACCCTGCGCTTCGCCGTCATAGGACTGCACCCGCCACACATCCAGCAACACGGTCTTGTCGGCATAGGCATGCCGCACGTGCATCCAGGGCTCGGCTGTCTGGACCGCGATGCCCAGCTCCTCGTGCAACTCGCGCCGCAACGCCACCGCTACCGACTCGCCCGCCTCCACTTTGCCACCGGGAAATTCCCACAATCCACCCTGATGAACATGATCGGGCCGTCGGGCGATCAACACCGCGCCAGCCGCATCGACGACGATGCCCACGGCCACGTGGACCACTGCGCGATCGCCCACGCTCAGGTCCGATATTCGGCGTTGATGCGCACGTAGTCGAAAGACAGGTCGGTGGTCCAGATTCGTGCGGACGCCTCGCCGCGACCCAGTTCGACCCGGATGGTGATATCGGAACGGCTCATCACCGCCTGTCCGCGCTCCTCGGTGTAGTCATCGGCGCGACCGCCTGCGTTGACGATGCAAACCTCGTCGAGATGAATACGCACCTGTTCCAGATCGAAATCCGCCAATCCAGTCCGGCCCACGGCTGCCAGAATCCGGCCCCAGTTGGGATCGGAGGCGAAGAAGGCAGTCTTGACCAGCGGCGAATGGGCAATGGTATAGGCCACTTGCCGGCATTCCGCCTCGTCCCGGCCACCCTCGATCTGCAGGGTGATGAACTTGGTGGCGCCTTCGCCATCCCGGACGATAGCCTGGGCCAGATCGATACAGACTTCGCGCACCGCGGCAGCGAAGCGGACATACTCTTCGCCGGCCTCGCTCACGACGACCCCCGAACGACCGGTCGCCAGCAACACGCAAGAATCATTGGTGGAGGTGTCGCCATCGACCGTGATCGAGTTGAAGGAATCGGCTACGGCTGCCACCAGCGCCTGTCGCAGCAGGGTCTCGTCCACAGCGGCGTCGGTAGCGAGGAAAACCAGCAGAGTCGCCATGTCCGGACGGATCATACCCGCGCCTTTGGCGATGCCCGTCACCGTCACCTCGCGTCCACCGAGGCTCAGCCGGCGCGACGCCCACTTGGGCCGGGTGTCGGTGGTCATGATGCCGTGCGCTGCTTCGACCCAACCGTCCGGTCGCAAGGCTGCCAGCGCCGCCGACAGGCCCACCAGAATCCGGAAGACCGGCAACGGCTCACCGATCACGCCGGTGGAAAACGGTAAGATTTCCTCGACCTGGCAACCGGCCCGCTCCGCCAATGCCCGGCACGTCGCTTCGGCGTCCAGCAAGCCCTGCCGACCGGTGCCAGCGTTGGCGTTGCCGGTATTGATCACCAGATAACGGGGCGCAGTCGCCGCCAGATGCAGTCGCGAGACCGTAACGGGCGCTGCGCAAAATGCATTACGGGTGAATACGGCAGCGGCGCGCGTGCCGGGCGCGGCTTCGATCACCACCAGATCGCGCCGATCGGGATATTTGATGCCGGCCTGAGTCGTGCCTAAACGGATGCCAGCGACAACCGACGGTTCCATGACAGCGTCCATATTCAACTCAACTGGCCGTGACAATGTTTGTATTTCTTGCCCGAGCCACAGGGGCAGGGCTCGTTGCGGCCGACCTTGCGGCCTTCACGCACGAACGGAGCCTGCAGAGCAGCCTCATCGGGTGACATGGCTTGGGCCTGTTCCTCTTCTTCGGCCTCGCCCACCGCCAGGGCTGGAACCTCGGCATGCTCGAAACGCATGGCGGCCGGCGCGGGCCGCTGCGGTTCGGGAATCGGCTCCGGCTCGGTCTGGAACTGGGCCCGGACCAGGAAAGCGACGGCTTCGTGATGGATGCGTTGCACCAGCGCCTGGAACATCTCGAAGGCTTCGCGCTTGTACTCCTGCTTGGGATTTTTCTGGGCGTAGCCGCGCAGGTGGATGCCCTGGCGCAGGTAATCCATCGCCGCTAGGTGCTCGCGCCAATGGCTGTCCAGCACCTGGAGCAGTACCGCTTTTTCGAATTGCCGCATCCAGGGCGCGCCAACCAGGGTCTCCTTTTGCGCATAGGACTGCTCCAGTTCGGCCTGAATCCGCTCGCGCAGCGGCTCTTCGTGCAGATTCTGATCGGCATCCAGCCAGGCGCGGATCGGCAACTGTAAACTCAGCTCCTTGGCCAGCTCTTCCTCCAGCCCCGCCACGTTCCACTGCTCCTCCAGACTCTGTGGCGGAATGTAGGTATCGATCAACTGGTTGAGCGCTTCGGTCCGCATATCCTTCAGCGTGGCCGATACATCCTCGGCTTCCATCAGTTCGTTGCGCCAGGCGTACATGACCTTGCGCTGATCGTTGGCCACATCGTCGAATTCCAGCAGGTTCTTGCGGATGTCGAAGTTGTGCGCCTCGACCTTGCGCTGGGCGTTTTCGATGGCCTTGGTCACCCAGGGATGCTCGATGGCTTCGCCCTTCTGCATCCCCAGTTTCTGCATCAACCCCGCCACCCGGTCGGAGGCGAAGATGCGCAACAAATTGTCCTCCAGCGACAGGTAGAACCGGCTGGAGCCGGGATCGCCCTGGCGACCGGAGCGGCCCCGCAACTGGTTGTCGATGCGGCGCGACTCGTGTCGCTCGGTACCGATGACGTGCAGGCCACCAGCGGCCACCACCTGCTCGTGCCGTTGTTGCCAGGCGCTGCGCACGCTGTTGCGCGACGCTTCGTCGGCTGCATCCCCCAGCGCCTTCAATTCCGCCTGCAGGCTGCCACCCAATACGATGTCGGTGCCGCGACCGGCCATGTTGGTCGCGATGGTCACCGTGCCGGGCCGGCCGGCTTGGGTGATGATCTCCGCTTCACGCTCATGCTGTTTGGCGTTCAGCACCTGATGGGGAATCTTCTCCCGCGTCAGCAGGTTGGAAATCAGTTCCGACACTTCGATGGAGGTGGTGCCGACCAGCGCCGGCTGGCCGCGCTTCTGACAGCTGCGGATATCCTCCAACACGGCATCGTATTTTTCCTGCTGGGTCAGGAACACCAGATCGCCATGGTCCTTGCGCACCATCGCCAGATGGGTCGGCACCACGATCACTTCCAACCCGTAGATCTGCTGGAACTCGAAGGCTTCGGTATCGGCCGTGCCAGTCATGCCCGCCAGTTTCTGGTACAGGCGGAAATAGTTCTGGAAGGTGATCGAAGCGAGAGTCTGGTTCTCGGCCTGGATCGGCACCCCCTCCTTGGCCTCAATGGCCTGGTGCAAACCGTCCGACCAGCGCCGGCCCGGCATGGTGCGGCCGGTGAATTCGTCGACGATGATGACTTCGCCGTCGCGCACGATGTACTCCACGTCCTTGTGAAACAGGGCATAGGCCCGCAGACAGGCGTTGAGATGATGAAATACGCTAAGGTTGGCGGCGTCGTACAGGCTGTCGCCCTCGTGCAGCAGCCCGGTTTCCAGCAACAGTTCCTCGACCTTCTCGTGACCGGCTTCGGTCAGATAAGCTTGCTTGGCCTTCTCGTCGACCCAGTAGTCGCCCGGCCCTTCTTCTTCCTGCTGGCGGACCAGGCGCGGCACGATCTTGTCCACCTTGCGGTACAACTCGGAGCTTTCCTCGGCCGGGCCGGAGATGATCAGCGGGGTGCGCGCTTCGTCGATCAGGATCGAGTCGACTTCGTCGACCAGCGCGTAATGCAATTCCCGCTGTACTTTCTGCTCCAACCCAAACGCCATGTTGTCGCGCAAATAGTCGAAGCCGTATTCGTTGTTGGTGCCGTAGGTGATGTCGCAGCCGTAGGCGGCGCGCTTCTCCTCCGGGCTCATCCCGGCGATCACCACGCCCACGCTCATGCCCAGGAAACGGTAGATCTGCCCCATCCAGTCGGCGTCGCGGCGGGCCAGATAATCGTTGACCGTCACCACATGTACGCCCTTGCCGGTCAGGGCATTCAGATAGACCGGCAGAGTCGCGACCAGGGTCTTGCCTTCACCGGTGCGCATTTCGGCGATCTTGCCTTCGTGCAAGACCATGCCGCCGATCAGCTGGACATCGAAATGACGCATTTCCAGCGCGCGTTTGCTGGCCTCGCGCACCACGGCAAAGACCTCTGGCAGCAGTGCATCCAATTTCTCGCCCTGGGCCAGACGGTTCCTGAAATCGGTCGTCTTGGCGCGCAGATCCGCATCGTTCAGCGCCGCGATACCCGGTTCCAGGGCATTGATCCGTTCCACCACCTTGCGCATGCGGCGGAGCACGCGATCATTGCGGCTGCCAAAAATGGTTTTCAGAATATTCATTTATCGGGAGCCTTCAGCTTTCGTCGCTCAATGGATTCAGACGTGGCATGATACCTTAGCAGGGTCGATTTTGCGCGGCGCGGCAATCGGAGGCTCGCAAAAACGAACAAGCGGCCATTCCGGAATGGACCGGAAAGCCGCTTCGCCAGGAGCCGGAAATCAGGATGAAATCAAACCGTTCAGCGCGTCGCCTGAGCCGGCTGTAGGAAGGAAATCGGCGCTTGCCGTTCGTCGCTGAAGGTGACTTCTTCCCAAGCACTGCTGTCGGCCAGCAACGCGCCCAGCAGGCGATTGTTCAGGCCATGGCCGGACTTATAGCCGTTGAACGCGCCGATCAGGCTGCGCCCCAGCAAATACAGATCACCGATGGCGTCCAGGATCTTGTGCTTGACGAACTCGTCCTCGTAGCGCAAGCCATCTTCGTTCAGGATGCGGTAGTCGTCCACCACGATGGCGTTGTCGAGGGTGCCGCCCAGAGCCAGGTGTTGCTCCCGTAGGTATTCGAGATCGCGCATGAAGCCGAAAGTGCGAGCCCGGCTGACTTCCTTGACGAAAGAGGTGGTCGAGAAATCCACCACTGCGTGCTGGTTGCGGCCCTTGAACAGCGGATGATCGAAGGAGATGGTGAACTCGACCTTGAAACCGTCGAACGGATCGAAGCGCGCCCATTTGTCGCCATCCTCGACCTGCACCGACCGCTTGATGCGGATGAAGCGCTTGGGCGCGTTCTGTTCCTGGATGCCCGCCGACTGGATCAGGAATACGAACGGTCCGGCGCTGCCGTCCATGATCGGCACCTCGGCGGCGCTAACGTCCACATAGGCGTTGTCGATACCCAGACCGGCGAACGCGGACAACAGGTGCTCGACCGTGGAAATCCGCGCCTTGTCCTTGATCAGGGAGGTGGATAACTGCGTGTCCCCGACATATTGCGGGCAAGCCTTGATTTCGACCGGCTCGGGCAAATCGACCCGTCGAAACACGATACCGGTATCGGGCACCGCAGGCCGCAATGTCAAATAGACCTTATCACCGGTATGCAGACCGACACCGGTCGCCCGAATGGCATTCTTCAAGGTTCGCTGCCTAATCATATTAGGTCCCCCAATACGTCGATTGATTCTGGAGCATGGTATCGGGGTCCGTCCGCACCTTCGGACAACCATCCGCCCGCTCGCCAGGGGTACTGGCCTCGCCGGCAATCGGAATACCATGATGAGTTGCGATAAAGATACCGCAATCAGTAGCGAGAATGCAACTTTTGTTTCTCTTTAACAACTAAAATTGTTGCTAAGTTGCGAAATCCCGCTCCAGCCGCAAAACCACACCGCCGCTGGGCGATACAGACCCGGCGGCGGCCAATCGATCGATCGAGGGTTCCTTACTACCTCTCCAAGCTCAGTCCAGCGCCTGACGCCGCAGGAAGGCCGGGATATCGAGAATGTCGGAATACGTCTCCTGCTCCAGGCCGTTGTCGACCGTCTTCTGACGGGTGCTGGGCCGATCGTAACGGGCTTGCTCACCCTCGCCCCCCCGGGTCTGCACCAGCTTGACGTGCGGCGGGGTCTCCCGATCGCGCCCGTTGGCCTGCTTGGCCGGGACACCCTGGCCGATGCCGGTGGCGACGATGGTCACCCGCAATTCGTTGCGCATCTCCTTGTCGATCGCCGTGCCGACCACGACCGTGGCATCCTCGGACGCCAGCTCCTTGATGATATTGCCCACCTCGTCGAACTCGCCGATGGTCAGATCCTCGCCCGAGGTGATGTTGACCAGCAGGCCCTTGGCGCCCGACAGATTGACGTTCTCCAACAGCGGGCTAGCGATGGCAGCTTCGGCAGCCTCACGCGCGCGTCCGTCGCCGACCGCCCGTCCGGTGCCCATCATCGCCATGCCCATCTCCGACATCACCGTGCGGACATCGGCAAAATCCACATTGATCAAGCCCGGATTGGTGATCAGTTCGGCAATGCCCTGCACCGCGCCGAGCAGCACGTCATTAGCTGCCTTGAAAGCGTCCAGCAGGCTGGCGCTCTTGCCCAGGACGGTCAATAGCTTCTCGTTGGGAATGGTGATCAGCGAATCCACACTCTCGCTCAATTCGCGGATGCCGCGCATCGCCACTTCCATGCGCTTCTTGCCCTCGAACGGGAAGGGCTTGGTCACCACCGCCACGGTCAGGATGCCCATTTCCCGCGCCAGCTGCGCCACCACCGGCGCAGCTCCAGTGCCGGTGCCACCGCCCATGCCGGCAGTGATGAACACCATGTCGGCGCCTTCCAGCGCCTCCCGGATGCGTTCGGAATCCTCCTGCGCGGACTGCTTGCCGATATCGGGATTGGCTCCGGCTCCCAGTCCCTTGGTGATATTGACTCCCATTTGCAAGGTGATCGGCACCGAGCACGTCTTCAATGCCTGGGCGTCGGTATTGGCGCAGATGAAATCCACGCCACCGATGCTGGCAGTCAGCATATGCTGTACGGCGTTACTGCCGCCGCCACCCACGCCTATCACTTTGATGATGGCGTTTTCCGCCTTAGTATCCATCAGTTCGAACATAGCGGCCCCTCCGCGCTTACTTAGATTTCTCGACCCAAACGATAAACTTAGAAATTCCCCTGAAACCAGCCTCTCATCCGAGCCCACAATCCCTTTTGGCCCGCTCGCGATACCGGTCCCGTTTTCACCGGCCGGTTTTCATTGCCGAACAACAACAACCCCACCGCGGTGGAATACAGCGGATTGCGCACCACATCCGGCAGGCCGGTCACGTCGTGCGGGAATCCCAGGCGCACCGGCATGTGCAGGATGTCCTCGGCCAGCTCGACGATGCCTTCCATCCGCGAACCACCGCCGGTCAACACGACGCCAGCCGCGATGAGGTTCTCGAAACCGCTGCGCTGCAACTGGGCCTGCGCCATCTCGAAAAACTCCTCGTAGCGCGGCTCCACCACCTCGGCCAGATCGCGACGCGACAAAGACCGCGCAGCCCGATCGCCGACGCTGGCCACGTCGATCCGCTCGTCCGGACGCGCCAACTGCTTGAGGCAGCAGGCGTACTTGGTCTTGATTTCCTCGGCCGACGGCGTCGGGGTGCGAAAGGCGACCGCGATGTCGTTGGTCACCTGATCGCCCGCGATCGGAATCACCGCGGTATGACTGATCGCGCCATGGGTAAACACCGCCAGGTCGGTGGTGCCGCCGCCGATGTCCAGCAGGCAGACGCCCAACTCCTTCTCGTCCTGGGTCAGCACCGCCCGGCTGGACGCCAGCTGCTGCAGGATGATGTCGTCCACTTCCAGCTCGCAGCGCTGGACGCACTTGACGATGTTCTGGGCTGCGCTGACCGCGCCAGTGACGATGTGCGCCCGCGCTTCCAGCCGCACCCCGGACATGCCGACCGGGTCCTGGATGCCTTCCTGGCTGTCGATGATGAATTCCTGCGGCAGGATATGCAGGATCTGCTGATCGGCCGGAATGGCCACGACCCGGGCCGCCTCGATGACCCGCTCAACGTCTTCCTGCGTCACCTCCTGATTCTTGATGGCGGTGACGCCATGGGAATTGAGCCCACGGATATGGCTGCCGGAAATGCCGGTATACACGGAATGAATCCGGCAGCCGGCCATCTGCTCCGCCTCGTCCACCGCCCGCTGAATCGACTGGACGGTGGATTCGATATTGACCACCACGCCTTTCTTCAAGCCGCGCGAAGGTTGCGTGCCGAGCCCGACCACCTCGATCGAACCGTCGGGATTGACCTCACCGACGATCACCACCACCTTCGAGGTCCCGATGTCGAGTCCGACGATCAAACTCTTGTCTTCTTTTCTAGCCATGACCGCTCAATCTCCCCTTGCCTAGCCCGCTGCTGGGGCCGGCGATCCCATCTTCCAACGCACGGCGAAACCATTGACATAGCGCATGTCCACCACTGCGATCTTGTCGATCTGGGCGGCCAGGATCTGCGGGTAGATCCGCACCAGCCGCTGCAGACGCTGCTCGAACTGCTCGCGTCCCAGATACACTTCCAGACCGTTGTCGAACGTCAGCCACCAAGCCCGCCGCTCATCCTGCACCAGCTTCACCAGTTTCAAGCCGAGCGGTTCGAGCAAGGCGCGGGTTTCCCGATAGGTCTTGATCAATGCCTTTTCATGGCCGGCTGGACCGGCCAATTTCGGCCAGGATCCCGGCTGGCGCACCACGGTCGGACGAAAACGCTGGCCGTTGGTGTCCACCATCTCGTGTTCGCCCCAATAGCCGAAGGCGACCCGCTCGCGCAACTTGATCTCGACGATATCCGGCCACCAACGCCGCACCGCGATCTCTTCCACCCAGGGGTTGGTCGCCAGGGTGGCGCGTAATTCGTCCAGATTGGCCATGAAGAAATTCTGGCCCAGATACCCAGCGGCGATCGGCTGGAAATCCGCCTCGGCCAGGTTGTGCAACTGACCCTCGATGCGGACCTGGCGCAGAGGAAACTGCTTCGGATCTCGCAACTTCTGGCTGCCGATCCACAGGCCGTAACCAACGCCCGCCAGCACCATGATCACGCCCAGCCAGCGCAACGGCGGCCCCAGGACTTTCTTCCATCGTCCCGTTGCATCCGACGGAGATCTGGCCTTGAGCGTCGTTGCCCCTCGGCGCCGGCTGCGCCGGCCGTGTCCCACCCGCATTGCGTCCCCCGCTCAATCCGGTCGCGTCAGGCTGGTTTCCAGCACCCGCCAGACCAGATCCTCGAAGCTCAGTCCCGCGACTCGCGCCGCCATCGGCACCAAGCTGTGATCGGTCATACCGGGCACGGTGTTGACCTCCAGCAGCCAGGGCCGGTCCTGCTCGTCCACCATCAGATCGACCCGTCCCCAGCCATAGCCGTCCACCGCCGCGAAGGCTCTCTGCACCAGATCGCGCAGTTCCGCCTCCTGGGCCTCCGGCAGACCGCAGGGACACAGGTAGCGGGTATCGTCAGCGTGGTACTTGGCTTCGTAGTCGTAAAACTCGCGCGGGGTTTCCAGGCGAATCAAGGGCAACGCCTCACCCTGCAATACGGCGCCGGTATATTCGCGCCCCAGAATCCACGGCTCGACCAGCACCGGCGAATCGCAGGCTGCCGCACGTTCCCAGGCAACCGGTATCTGCGTCGGGTCGGTAACCCGACTGATGCCGATGCTGGACCCTTCGCGGGACGGTTTGACCGCCAGCGGCAAACCGAGCGCGGTTGCCGCATCCGCCAGCTCGGCCGCGCTCTCGACCAGCCGCCAAGGCGGCGTCGGCAAGTCGGCCCCCTGCCAGATCTGTTTGGTGCGCCACTTGTCCATACCCAGGGCCGAGGCCAGCACCCCGCTGCCGGTGTAGGGTAGGTCCAGCAAGTCCAGAGCACCCTGAATGACACCGTCTTCGCCGCCGCGGCCATGCAGGACGATGAAGGCACGGGCGAAGCCGCCCTGAGCCAGCACGGTCAGCACCTGGCGGTCGGCATCGATCCCGACCGCGTCCACCCCCCGCGACTGCAGCGCCCGCAACACGGCCTGGCCGCTGACCAGCGAGACCGCACGTTCGGCCGACCAGCCGCCCATCAGCACCGCAACCTTGCCAAACTCCGCCGGATCGCTCACCACCCGCCGTTGTGTCTGTCGCATCCGTTTCTCCCGTCAAAACCGTGAATTGTCAGTCACGCCGCCGCCGAAGGCCGCTCGTCAATCACCGCCAGCTGTCGCCAGACCGTCGCGCCCCAGCTGGACCGCCATCGCGCCGATGTCGCCCGCGCCCATCAGCAACAGCAGATCGCCATCGTGCAGCAGCCCCGGCAGGGCCGCCGGCAGATCGGCGATGCGCTCGACGAAAATGGGGTCCACCTTGCCTCGCACTCGGATCGCCCGGCTCAGGCTGCGCCCGTCGGCCCCGGCGATCGGTTTTTCGCCAGCCGGATACACGTCCAACAGGATCAGGGTATCCACCTCGGACAACACCTGGGCGAAGTCGTCGAACAGGTCGCGGGTGCGGCTGAAGCGGTGGGGCTGGAAAGCCAGCACCAGCCGCCGCTCCGGCCAAGCCCCGCGCAGCGCGTTCAACACTGCCTGGATCTCGCGCGGATGATGGCCGTAATCGTCCATCACCGTGGCGTGACCGCCATCGGGCAGGGCCAGCTCGCCGTGCTGCTGGAAACGCCGGCCGATCCCCTGAAAATGCTGCAAGGCCCGTCGGATGGCGGTTTCCGATACGCCCAACTCGTGTGCGACCGCGATTGCCGCCAGCGCGTTCAATACGCTGTGCCGGCCGGGCAAATTCAAGGTGATCGGCAACGGCGCCTTGAGACCGGGCAGATGCGCCAGAAAACGGGTGCGTAAGCCTTCCTGAACCAGATCGGTAGCCCGGACATCGCAGTCCTCGCCGGTACCGTAAGTCACCACCGGCCGGTTCAGTCGAGGCAGAATCATGCGGATCTGCGGATCGTCAGCGCACAACACCGCCAACCCGTAGAACGGCAGGTGGTGCAGGAACTCGACAAAGGTGTCGCGCAAACGCTCGAAATCGCCGCCATAGGTCTGCAGATGGTCGGCATCGATATTGGTCACGATCGCCACCATCGGCTGCAAAAACAGGAAGGAGGCATCGCTCTCGTCGGCTTCGGCCACCAGATAGCGGCCGGCCCCCAGCCGGGCATTGGCCCCGGCACTATTCAGCCGTCCACCGATGACGAAGGTCGGGTCCAGCCCGCCTTCGGCCAGTAGGCTGGCGGTCAGGCTGGTGGTGGTGGTCTTGCCGTGGGTGCCAGCCACCGCGATGCCATAGCGGAATCGCATCAGCTCGGCCAACATCTCGGCCCGCGGTACCACCGGCACTCGCGCGGCACGCGCCGCCGTCACCTCAGGGTTGTCCTCGGCCACCGCGCTGGAAATCACCACCACATCGCATCCGGCGATGTGTTCGGCGGCATGCCCCAGGCGGATCGCCGCGCCCAAGCGGGTCAAGCGCGCCGTGACCGCGCTGACGCGCAGATCGGAACCGGATACGCTATAGCCCAGATTCAGCAAGACTTCGGCGATGCCGCTCATGCCCGCGCCGCCAATGCCGACAAAATGAATGTGGCGAATCCGGCGCATGTCGCGCCACGCCTCTGGGATCACCGCCATTGCTGGTTTGTCCACGTCCAACTCGATTCTCAACCTGTCGTCAAATCGTCAAAAGGTCAGGAGCCTATCGGCCCTGGGTATCATTGGCCAAGCGACGGCCACCGGCCCGCGCCTGTTCCAGGCACGTTATCGCCACCTGTTCAGCGGCATCGATCTTCGCCAGACGCCGAGCCGCTTCGGCCATACGCAGCAGACGCGGACGATCGCCCAGCAGCTGGCGCAGGATCGTCGCCAGGCGCTCGGCATCCAGCTCGGCCTGCGGGACGACGAGCGCCGCCTCGCCCTGAGCCAGAAACCGGCCGTTGGCGGTCTGGTGATCGTCCACCGCGAACGGAAATGGCACCAACACCGCGCCGACCCCGGCCGCCGCCAATTCGGCCACCGTCAACGCGCCAGCGCGACACAACGCCAGATCAGCCCAGCCGTAGGCTTCGGCCATGTCCTGGATGAACGGCGTCACCCGGGCCGTCACTCCGGCGTCCCGATAGGCCGTCACCGCCGCTTCGTGCAGCTGTCCCCCAGCCTGATGCCAGACTTCGGGCCGCTCGTTTTCGGCCAACAGCCCCAGCGCCTGGGGTACGAGCCGGTTCAGAGCCAATGCCCCCTGGCTGCCGCCCACCACCAACAGGCGCGGACGGCCATCATGGGTCTTGAACCGTTCGCTCGGCGGTGGCAAAGCAGCGATGCTGGCCCGCACCGGATTGCCGACCGCTACCGCAGCGCGCTTCGCCGGGAAGGTCTTCGGAAACGCCTCCAATACCCGGTTGGCCAGCCGCGCCAGCCAGCGGTTGGTCAAACCGGCGATGGCGTTTTGTTCGTGCACCACCAGCGGAATGCCGAGCAGACGAGCCATCAGCCCGCCGGGGCCGCTGACGAATCCCCCCATGCCCAGCACCACCGGCGGTTGCAACCGCCGCAGGATCCCCCGCGCCTGCCACAGGGCCTGCGCCAGCATGAACGGCGTCAGCAAGCGCTGGCGCAAACCCTTGCCGCGCAATCCAGCCACCCCGATCCATTCCATCGGAATGCCGGCTCCCGGCACCAGGGTCGCTTCCAGACCGCGCCGAGTCCCCATCCAGCTCACCGGAATCCCGCGCTGGCGCAGACACTCGGCCACTGCCAACGCTGGGAATACGTGGCCACCGGTGCCGCCGGCCATGATCAAAACCGGTCGTTGCTCGTTCATTCGTCGTGTGCTCCGCCGGCGCGAGACTCGACATCGACCCGCAACAGCACGGCCAGGGTCATGCACATCACCACCACGCTGCTGCCGCCATAGCTCATCAACGGCAGCGTCAAACCCTTGGTCGGCAACACACCCATGTTGACTCCCATGTTGAACAAGGACTGGATACCGAACCACAGGCCGATGCCATAGGCCAGATAGGCCGCGAACTTCATACCGACCCGTTCCGCCTGGCGGCCGATGTTGAACGCCCGCCAGACCAGCATCATGAACAGCGCGATGATCACCAGAACGCCGATCAGCCCCAGCTCCTCGGCCAGGACCGCAAACAGGAAATCGGTATGCGCTTCCGGCAGATAAAACAGCTTTTCCACGCTCTCGCCCAATCCGACCCCCGACAACTCGCCACGGCCGATCGCGATCAGCGAATGCGTCAACTGATACCCCTTGCCCAGCGGATCGTCCCAGGGATTGAGAAATCCCAGCAGCCGGCCCCGCCGATAGGGCGAGGACAGGATCAACACCGCCATCGCCATCGCCGTACCGCACATCAGGGTGCCGAATTGCCAGAGATTGACGCCCGCCAGAAACACCATGCCCATGGCGGCCGCCATCAATACCACCACGCTGCCGAAGTCCGGCTCCAACAGCAGCAACACCGCCATCACCGCCAGCACCATCATGGGTCGGAGCAGAGCCGAAGCCGAAGTCAGGAAACTGGCGGTCTGCAACTCCGAACCGTGCCGCTTGAGATAGCCAGCGACATAGATCAAGGCGAACAGCTTGGCGATTTCCGACACCTGGATATTGATCGGGCCGACGCCGATCCAGCGGATGCTGCCGTTGACCTCCTTGCCGATCCCCGGCACCAGGATCAGGGCCAGCATGCCGATCGCCGCCACCAGCAGCCAGGGACTGATCTTCCGCCAGCGCGCCAGGGGGATCTGGAACATAAATCCGGCTGCCAACAGGCCAGCCAACACGAAAGCGCTCTGGCGGATCAGGAAATAAAACGGCTGTCCGGTCTGCCGTTCGGCGATCGGCATCGATGCCGACGCCACCATCAGCAGGCCCAGCGCCAGCAACAGCAGAGCAGTGACCAGCACCCAGGGATCGGGAAATGGCAGCGCGGTCCGCCCTTCTCCGGCTACCGGCAAATCGGCTTCCTTGTCCAGACCCGGCACGATCTTGGCGACGTTCAGCATCCGGCCCTCTCCCGTACGGCGGCGGCGAACACCGCCCCGCGTTCCTCGTAACCGCTGAACATATCGAAACTGGCGCAGGCCGGCGATAACAACACGCTGTCGCCCGGCTGGGCCAGGGTCGCGGCCACCGCCACCGCCTGCTTCATATCGGTCGCCGTCCGCAACGGCACGCTGTCGCCCAGCGCCGCGGTGATCAGCGGCGCATCGCGGCCGATCAGCACCACCGCTCGCGCCTTGCCGGCCAGCGCCGCGCGCAGCGGCGTGAAATCCTGACCCTTGCCATCGCCGCCGGCGATCAACACCACCTGGCCCGGCAGGCCGCGCACCGCCGCCACCGTCGCGCCGACATTGGTGCCCTTGGAGTCGTCGAACCAGCGCACGCCCGCATGCGCCAGCACCAGGGTGGTCCGATGGGCCAGGCCGGTGAATTCGCGCAGCGCCGCCAGCATCCCGTCCCGACGCAGACCGAGGCAGTGGCCCATGGCCAGCGCCGCCAGGGCGTTGGCGAGATTGTGGTCGCCGCTGATGCGCAGTTCCGCCGCGGCGATCCAGCGTTCCGAGCCACGACCCAGCCAGGTTTCGCCGCCGTCCTGATGCAGGCCAAAATCCTCCGGGCCGGGCCGGTCGAGGATAAAACGCAGCACTGTGCGCCCCGCCTCCACCATCGCCATGACCGCCGGATCGTCGCCATTGACCACCATCGCCCCATCGCCCTGGAAGACCCGTCGCTTGGCCGCGATGTAGTCATCCAGCGTGTCGTAACGGTCCATGTGATCCGGGCTGATGTTCAGCACCGTCGCCACCCGGGCATTCAGACTGTGGGTCGTCTCCAACTGGAAACTGGACAGCTCCAGCACATACAATTGAGGTGCGGTCGTTTCGGCGACGCCCTCGGTTTGCAACCAAAAATCCAGCGCCGGCGTGCCCAAGTTGCCGCCGACCGCCGCACGCACCCCCGCCCGCTCGGCCATCAACCCCAACAGGGTCGTCACCGTGCTCTTGCCATTGGAGCCGGTGATCGCCGCCACCGGCGCGCGGGTCAGCCGGGCCAGCAACTCGATGTCTCCCCAGATCGGCACACCGCGCTGCGCCGCCGCGGCGATGGCCGGGGTCTTGACCGCGATGCCGGGACTGACCACCAAACGCGCCGCACCCTCGAACAGGGCTGGGTCGAAGCCGCCCAGATGACAGGGCAACTCGGGAAACTCCGCCTGCAGCGCCGCCAGCCCCGGCGGATTGACCCGGCTGTCGGTCACGGCGACGGTGGCGCCCAAAGCCTGCAACGCCCGCACCGTCGACAGGCCGCTCTTGCCAAGGCCGACCACCCAAGTGATCCCGTCCAATCGCAACATGCCGATGTCCTCTCAGCGAATCTTGAGGGTCGCCAGACCGATCAGAACCAGGATGATCGTGATGATCCAGAAGCGGACGATCACCCGCGGCTCAGGCCAGCCCTTCAGCTCGAAATGATGATGCAGCGGCGCCATGCGGAAGATGCGTCGGCCGGTGAGCTTGAACGACGCCACCTGGAGAATGACCGATACGGTTTCCATCACGAACACCCCGCCCATCACCACCAACACCAGCTCCTGGCGCACCGTCGCGGCGACGATCCCCAAGGCCGCGCCCAGCGCCAGCGCGCCAACATCGCCCATGAACACCTGGGCGGGATAGGCGTTGAACCAGAGAAATCCCAGACCCGCGCCGACCATCGCCCCGCAAAACACCATCACTTCGCCCACGCCCGGCACATGCGGAATCCCCAGATAATCGGCGAAGATGCGATTGCCCGAGGCATAGCAGAAGACCGACAGGGCTCCGGCCACCATAGTTGTCGGCACGATCGCCAGCCCATCCAGACCGTCGGTCAGGTTGACGGCGTTGCTGGAGCCCACCACGACGAAATAGGTCAACGGGATGAACAGCCAGCCCAGATTGATGGCCACGTTCTTGAAGAACGGCACGATCAATTGCGTTTCCACCGGCGCCTGGGCGGTGAAATACAGTAGCAGGGCCGCCGTCAGTCCAGCGCACGACTGCCAGAAATACTTCGCGCGCGCCGACAGGCCCTTGGAATTGCGCAGAATCAACTTTCGGTAATCGTCCATCCAACCGACCACCCCGAAGGCCAGTGTGGTCAGCAGCACGATCCAGATATAGCGGTTGCGCAGATCGGCCCACAGCAGGGTGGCGATGGCGATGGCGATCAGGATCAGCGCACCGCCCATGGTCGGCGTGCCGGCCTTGGAAAAATGGCTCTTGGGCCCATCCTCGCGGATGTGCTGACCAATCTGATAGCGGCTCAGTCGCCGGATCATCCCCGGTCCGACCAGTAGGGAAATGAGCAAGGCCGTCAGGACTCCGAGAATCCCACGGAAGGTCAGATACTGAAAGACGTTGAAGCCGGTGAGAACATTCTCGGTCAACCACTCAGCCAGCAGCATCAGCATCGGCTGGGCTCCTTCTGGCGCGTGGACGCTCCTTCCGCAGCCGTCAGCGCTGCCACGACCCTTTCCATCCGCATACCGCGCGACCCCTTGACCAGTACTACGGGCGGAGATCCGCCGCCCGCCCGGAGATCGTCGGTCAGTGCCGCGATCAGATCATCCACACCGACGAAATGCCGACCGTCGCCGAAAGCCAGCGCAGCGGCCCGGCTGTGCTCGCCCAAGGCGTACAACCGTTCGAAACCAGCCGCACGGGCGTCTCGACCGGAACCGGCATGCAGCTCGTCCGCTGCTGGTCCCAGCTCGCGCATGTCGCCCAGCACCAGCCATTTGCGGCCCGATTCGGATCCGACCGCCTGCAACGCCGCCGCCAGCGACGCCGGATTAGCGTTGTAGGCGTCGTGGATCACCAGTCCCCCATGATGGCCAGGCAGGCTTTGCATACGGCCACCGACCCCACGCAGGCTTTCCAAGCCCCGGCGCACGTCATCCAGGGTCGCGCCGACCGCAAGCGTCGCCGCCGCCGCCGCCAGGGCATTGCGAACGTTGTGCCGACCCGGCACCGGCAGAACGATGTCCACCTCGCCTGCAGCGCTGCTCAGACGAAAACGATTGGCGGCAGCATCCAGAATCTGGCCATGAACCGCTGCGGCCTGATCCAGACCGAAATCGACCACCTTCCGGCCCGGATTCAGGCCGGCCCAATACTCTGCGTAGGGATCATCGCGATTGATCACCGCCACCCCATCCGCAGCCAGACCCTGAAAAATTTCGCCCTTGCCACGCGCCACGCCGGCCACATCGCCAAAGCCTTCGAGATGGCAGGGACCGGCATTGTTGACGATCGCCACATCCGGCCGCGCCAGCGCGGTCAGATAGGCGATCTCGCCATGATGATTGGCGCCCATCTCGATCACGGCATAGGCATGCTCTCGGCTCAGACGCAACAGGGTCAACGGCACACCGATATCGTTGTTCAAATTGCCCTCGGTCGCCCAGGTCGGTCCACGGCCCCGCAGGATGGCGGCAATCATTTCCTTGAGCGTGGTTTTACCGTTGCTGCCGGTCAGGGCGATCAACGGCCCAGTGAAGCGGGACCGCCAGGCCGCCGCCAGCCGACCCAGAGCCAGCCGGGTATCGGCCACCCGCAGTTGCGGCAGCGGATCGTCCACCGGACGGCTGACCAGCGCAGCGCACGCGCCCCGTTCGCGAGCGGCGGCGATGAAATCGTGGCCATCGAAATTCGGTCCGACCAGGGCCACGAACAACACGCCAGGGGACAGGCGGCGGCTATCGGTGCCGACCGCGGTAAACGCCACATCGTCGCCAACGACCACGCCATCCATCAGGCGGGCCGCTTCGCTCAAGCGCAGAGGAGAAAACGCCTCAGTCATACTTCACTCATAATCGTTCGTTAAACCCTTTGGTCTCTCGGATAAACCTTCCAGCGCCACCGCGCGATCGCTGAACGACCGCCGTTCGACGCCAATAATCTGATAATCCTCGTCCCCCTTGCCGGCGATCAGGACGACATCGCCGGTGGCGGCTTCGGCGAGCGTGTGGAGAATGGCGGCGCGGCGGTCGCGGATCACCGTGGCCGCCTGCGGTCGCCGCATCCCGGCCAGAATGTCACCTACGATCCGATCCGGATCTTCGGTGCGGGGGTTGTCGTCGGTTACGATCGCCCGGTCGGCCAAGCGCTCGGCGATCGCCCCCATCAAGGGTCGCTTGCCAGCGTCACGGTCGCCACCGCAGCCGAACACGCACCACAACCGACCACCGCCGTGTTCCCGCAACGCGCCCAGAACCTGCTCCAGGGCATAGGGGGTATGGGCGTAGTCGATGACTGCCAGCGGCTGGCCGGATTCCCCGCCGAGCCGCTCCATCCGTCCGGGCACCGTGGCCGTCCGCGCCAGCCGCGCCAGCGCCTGCTCGAACGGCATGTCCAACGCCAACAGCGCGGCCAGGGCAGCGAGCAGGTTATGGGCGTTGAATCGCCCCAGTAGCCCGGCCTGCAATTCGCCATCGCCCCAGGACGAGCGGATCTGCATGCGCAATCCGGCCGGCGTCAAGGTCAGGGCCTCGCCCCAAACGAACCGCTCCAGCCGCTGCGGCCGGTCGCCGAAACCATAGCCGATGGCCCGAAACCGGCCTGCGGGATCGGCGAGCAGTTCGCGCCCGAAAGCATCGTTCAGATTGAGCACACCCCAGCGTGGCTTGCAGTCGTGAAACAGGCGACGCTTGGCGGCGGCATACGCCTCCAGGCTGCCGTGATAGTCGAGATGATCGCGGGTCAGGTTGGTCAACACTGCAACCGCGAACTCGACCCCGTTCACCCGGCCCTGATCCAGAGCGTGCGATGACGCCTCCATCACGGCATACCGGCCGCCAGCCGTCCGCACTTCGGCCAGCCAGCGCTGCACCTGCAATGCATCCGGGGTGGTATGGGTCGCCGGCCGGGTCGCGCCATAGCAACCCACGCCCAGCGTGCCCATGATCCCGCACGGTCCTTGTTCGGCATCGCTCAACGCCTGGGCGATGAAATGGGCGCAGGAAGTCTTGCCATCGGTGCCGGTGATTCCCGTTACCGGCAAGTGGCGCGAAGGTTCCCGATAGAAACGGCTGGCGATCGGACCCAACACCCGCTGCAAGTTCGGCACAGCCACCAGCGCGGGCGAACCGTCGCCGGACGGCAAAGGTCCGTCATAGGGCGGCTCCCACAGCACCACCGCTGCGCCCGCCCGCCGTACCGCGTCCCAAAACGCCAGCCCATGCCGTTGCAAGCCGCGCAAGGCGAAAAACGTCTCGCCGGTGCGCAGTTGGCGACTGTCGACGGCCAGACCGGTCACCGGCCAAGCCGCCAGCGCGGCCGGGACTTCGGCAAACCCCGCCAACAATTCGCCCAGCGTACACGGGGCGGTGTGAGTCATGGCGTGGCTTCCTTGGCCGGAGGCGGTACCACGCCGGCCACCTTCATGCTCGGCATATCGTCCGGCGTGATGTTCAGGAGACGCATCGCCGCGCCCATGGTCCGGCCGAACACCGGAGCGGCCACCGCACCGCCGAAATAGGCGCCTTGCGGTTCATCGATGATGATCGCCATCACCAGGCGGGGATTGCTGGCGGGCAGCATGCCGGCAAACAGCGAGAAATAGCGATTGCCGGCATAGCGACCGTTGACGATCTTGTGCACCGTGCCGGTCTTGCCCGCCACGCGATAGCCAGGGACCGATGCCTTGGAACCGGTGCCTTCCTTGCTGACGGCCAGCTCCAGCATCGCCCGTACCTGCCGCACCGCCTGCGCCGAGAAAACACGCCGCTCCTGGGACGGATCGGGCGGTTGCTCGCGTTTCAGAATGGTCAGCGGCCGCCGGAGGCCATCGGACGCCAGCACGGTGTAAGCCTGGGCCAGCTGCAGCATGTTGATGGACAGCCCATAACCGAAGGAGTGGTTGGCGTGGCCGATCTCGCCGCCCCACTTGGTAAAGTGGTGCAAGATGCCGGGCTGCTCGCCCAGCAGGCCCACGCCGGACAGCGCGCCGAAGCCGACGTCCTTGAACGTCTGCCACAAGCGCTCCATCGGCAAGGACAGCGCGATCTTGGTGGTGCCGACGTTGCTGGATTTGCTGATGACGTGGGTCACGTCGATGACGCCGTAGTTGTGGACATCGCGCACCCAATAGCGGCCAACCCGCAACGGACCGCGGGCGTCCACCATGGTGGTGGGCGTCCACCTGCCGCTTTCCAATGCCATGGCGATGGTCAGGGCTTTCATGGTCGAACCCGGCTCGTATACGTCGGTGACAGCCCGGTTGCGCAACAGATCGCCTTGCAATTCGTTGCGATTGTTGGGATTGCCCGCCGGCTGGTTCACCATCGCCAGAATCTCGCCGGTCCGGGCGTCCACGATCACCGCCGAACCCGCCTTGGCGCGATGCTCCAGCACCGTGGCCTTGAGCGCCCGGTAGGCCAGGTACTGCAGACGGCGGTCGATGCTCAGGGTGATCTTTTGGCCCGGCTGCGGCATGCGGATGCTTTCCACATCCTCGACGATCCGCCCCAGCCGATCCTTGATCACCCGTTTCTGGCCAGGAATGCCGCGCAGTTGGGCATCGAGGGCTTTTTCCAGGCCCTCCTGCCCGACGTCATCGATATCGGTGAAGCCCAGCAGGTGAGAGGTCACCTCGGCATCGGGATAGTAACGGCGGTATTCCCGCTGCGAGTACACCCCCGGAATCTTGAGCTGCACGATCTGCTGGGCCACGCTCGGAGCCAGATGGCGGCGCAGATACACGAACTGGCGATTCTTGCGATCAGCCAGTTTCTGCTCCAGCTCTTCCGCTGACATGGTGGCCAGATGCTCGTTCGGCAACTGCAGGCTGGCGGCCAGTTTCTGCTCCAGCTCCGCGACCGGCATCTCCAACATCGCCGCCAGCTGCGGCCAGCGATCGCGCTGCGACAGCAACACCACCGGTTGAGCCCAAATCGAATCGACCGGTGAGCTGACCGCTAGCGGTTCGCCATTGCGATCGACGATCATGCCGCGATGCGCCGGCACCTCGACCACCCGCAGATAACGCTCATCGCCCTGTTCCTGCAGGAAATCCTTGTAGATCAGCTGCAGATACGCGGCCCGCGCCACCATGCCGCCGGCGGCCAGGAACAACACGCTCAGCACCAGACCATCGCGCGTCATCGCCCGAAGCAACGCCAATACCCTCTGCAACCGCGTGCCTGAGGGCGCTTTCTTGCCAAGCTGCCTGTTATTGGTCATGGGGGGGTGATGTACAGCACTTCGCCAGGATCAGGAGTCCGCATGTTCAGTCGCGTCCGCGCCACTTCTTCCACCGCAGCGTCGGTGACCAGCGTACTTTGCTCGAGTTGCAACAACTCCCATTCGACTTCAAGGGTATCCCGCTCCGCCTGCAGCTTCTGCAGTTGAATGAACATCTGCCGGTTGGTGTGCTCGGTATAGGCGAGCCCCACCCCGGACCCCAAAATGGCGCAGGTCAATAACACGATCAGCAGAAACTGGTTTTTCACGCCAGTCGCTCCGCTGCCCGCAGGACCGCGCTACGCGCCCGCGGATTAGCGGCGATCTCCGCCGGCCCAGGCCGCACCGCCCGTCCGATCAATCGCAGGGTCATGCCCTCCGGCCGACCCATCACCGGCAAATCCAGCGGCAATTCCCGTCCCCGGGCTTGCTCCCGCATGAAGCGCTTGACCACCCGATCCTCCAAAGAGTGAAAACTGATGACCACCAACCGCCCATCCGCTCCCAGCGCCGTCAACGACTGCGGCAACACGGCTTCCAGTTCGCCCAGTTCGTCGTTGACCGCGATTCGAATAGCCTGGAACGTCCGCGTCGCTGGATGCTTGCCGGGCTCGCGGGTCGGAACGGCCGCCGCGACGATCTCCGCCAGTTTTGCCGTGGTCGCGATCGGCGCCTGCTGACGGGCGGCGACGATCGCCCGGGCGACTCGCCGGTGAAAACGCTCTTCACCCAGTTCGGCCAACACCCGATCCAATTCCGTCTCGGGGACCCGACCGAGCCACTCGGCTGCACCGACGCCCGCAGTAGGGTCCATCCGCATATCCAGAGGTCCCTTTCGGCTGAAACCAAAGCCACGGGCCGGATCGTCCAGCTGAGGGGATGACACGCCCAGATCGAACAGAATCCCATCGATTCGACCCATCAGCTCCCGTTCGGCCAAGACGCGCGCCAATTGCCCAAACGGCGTTCGCACGAACTGAAATCGCCCATCGCCGCAAAACCGCGTTCCGGCCCAATCCGCCGCCGCCGGATCCCGATCCAGCGCCAATAGGCGACCATCCGGCCCCAGCCGCTGCAGAATAGCTGCAGCATGGCCGCCACGACCAAAGGTGGCGTCCACATAGCAGCCCTCCGGACGGATCGCCAACGCCTCCAGCGTTTCGGTCAGCAAAACCGGCTGATGCGGCAACGCAACGTCCACCATCGTCAAAAGGCCAATGTATCCAGATCGGGCAAGGGATCGCTCTCGTCGTCATCGCCGCCGACCAGCGACGATTCCCGCCACGCGTTCCAGGCTGCCTCGTTCCAGATTTCGAATTTGTTCCCCTGCCCTACCAGCACCACGCGTTTGTCCAATCCGGCGAACTCCCGCAGCGGAGCCGGCAACAGAATCCGCCCGCTGGCGTCCAGACTGCACTCCTCGGCATGGCCCAACAACAGCCGTTTCAGGGCTCGGGCGCGTTTGTGGGTGCTGGAAAGCCGGATCAGCTGGCGCTCGACATCCTCCCAAACGGGTAACGGGTACAGCAGCAAACAGCGGTCCCGATCGATCGTCAGAACCACCTGGCCGCTCCCCGCATCCTGCAAACGCTGGCGACACTTGGCCGGGATCGCCAAGCGACCCTTGCCATCCAGCGACAGCGGACTGATCCCTCGAAACAATGCTCAATACCCATTGCGTGATGGAGCGTCCCCGCGTCCCACTTTCCCCCACTTTTCTCCACTAACTATAGGGAGCCCCCCCTGTCGCTGTCAAGAAAATCCATTGGGAAGTTTTTTTTTAAATCGTTGAAATACAATAAGTTAAATTTTAACCAAAATAGTCGTCCGCAGGCTTGTACCATGGCGAACACAGCCCAATGTCTGGATCGCCGGAATTGTTAACAAATTTACAACGGTCAAAAAGATAAGACATCACGGCGATATCCAAAACCAGCCCGACAGCGATTGCACAGGGATACGTCCACCTTGTGCAAGCGGTGGTAAGCGGGTACTTTGACTAGCTTCAAACCAGCCATTCGGTTCATGCCCCCACCATGCCTGATCGCGACAATCTGCAGCGCTTTCTGTTTGAAAATCTGCCGGTTCGCGGCGAATTCGCGCAAATCGACGCCGTGTGGCGGACCGTGCTGGAACGCCGCAGCTACCCACCAGCGGTTCGACAGATCCTGGGCGAAGCCGTCGCCGCCGCCGTCTTGCTGTCGGCCAGCATCAAATTCGACGGCTGGCTCACCCTGCAAATCCAGGCCAGCGGACCGCTGCGCCTGCTGGTGGTGCAGGTCGGCTCCGATCGTAGTCTGCGCGGGCTGGCCCGCTGGGACGGGGAACCGGAAGCGATCGCACTGCGGGATCTCTGCGGCGATGGCACGCTGATGTTGACCCTCGACCTCGGCCAGGGCCGCGATCCTTATCAGGGCGTGGTCGGTTTGCGCGGCGACTCGCTGGCGGCAACGCTGGAGGACTATTTCGAGCAGTCCGAACAGTTGCCGACCCGGATTCAGTTGGCCGCCGATGCGCGAACCTGCGCTGGATTGCTATTGCAACGGCTGCCCGGCGCAGCGCACGAGGACAGCGACGACTGGCACCGGCTGGGCCTGCTGGCCGCCACGCTGCAATCCGGGGAATTGCTGGAACTGGACGCCGCCGGCTTGATCCGGCGACTGTTTCATGAAGACGATGTGCGCCTGTTCCCGCCGCAGCATTTCCATTACCGCTGCAATTGTTCGCGGGAACGAACCACCGCCATGCTGCACACGCTGGGCGAGGACGAACTGCGCCAGGCGCTGGCGCAAGAGGATGCCTTATACGTCGATTGTGAATTCTGCGGTCGTCGCTATACCTTCGACCCGATCGACATCGCCGGCATGTTCGCGGCCACAACGCTGGATACCCCCGCCACCCGCCATTGAAACCATGAACGCCCTGTTCAACCTGTTCCTGGACATCTGCCTGTTGCGCAAAGGTCCGCAAGACGTGCCGTCATCCGCAGCACTATTGAAGATGTGTCTACTGGGCTATGGCCTGTCCGGCGTGCTGGTGTTGCTGATCAGTACCCCGGCCCCGCTCGCCCTGCTGCAAATCCTGCTGGACATGGTGTTACTGAGCGGCCTGCTCTACCTGGTACTGATCGTGTACCGCCACCCGAGGCGTTTCGAGCAGACGCTGAGCGCCCTGACCGGCACCGGCGCGCTGATGGGCCTGCTGGCGCTGCCGTTGATCGTCTGGCTGGCGCATCAGGACGCCAGCGACGACGCACAATTGCTGTCTTTCCTGATCCTGGCGCTGATGGTCTGGAGCATCGCCATCATCGCCCACATCCTGCGCCATGCGCTCAACACCTCGATCTGGATCGGGGCGTTGTACGCGCTGGGCTATACCTTCCTGTCCTGGATGCTGACTGGCTGGGCCGGGCCGCAGGGCGGGTGAAATCCGCCCTGCCGCGCCGATCAGGCGCTTTGGCTCTGCTCCGTGCAGCAGCGATTGATCTCGATGGTGGCATGCTTGATCTCTGGATGACGCGCCAAGTGCTGCCGTACCCGTTCCGGCGTCAGACTGTCGTCATGGGTCACCACCACCAGCGCGACTGAATACGCCTGCTTGCCGACTCGCCACACGTGCAAATCCGCCAGACGTGTCTCGCCGCTAGCCAGTTCGGTCGCCATGAGCTGGCGGATCTCGCCAACCAGGTCACGATCCATTTCGCGATCCAGCAACACCTTGGCGGTTTCGACCACCAGCCCATACGCCCAACCCGCCACCAGGGCAGCGCCGACGATACCCATGAACGGATCGAGCCAGTTCCAGCCGTATAGCCAGCCGCCGGCCAGCGCCACGATCGCCAGCACTGACGTAGCGGCATCCGTCACGACATGGATATAGGCCGATCGCAGGTTCAGGTCGTGATCGTGGTGATGGTCGTGACCGTGGTCATGCGCCCCGACAGCGTGATGATGGTGATGGTCATGGTGGTCGTGATCATGATGGTGGTGGTCGTGATCATCATGAGGATGAGCATCCCCCAGGATGAAGGCGCAGGCCACATTCACCACCAGGCCGACCACTGCAACCAGCATCGCTTCCTGATAAGCAACCGGCTGCGGTGCCAGCAAGCGCTCGATGGAATCGACTACCATCAGCACCGCGACGCAGACTAGGAGAATGGCGCTGGTATAGCCAGCCAGCACCTCGATCTTCCAGGTACCGAAGGCGAAGCGGGGATCTCGCGCATAACGGCGGGCCGCCGCATAGGCAAAGGCGCTCAGACCGAGCGCCAGAGCGTGCGAACTCATATGCCAGCCATCGGCCAGCAGCGCCATGGAGTTGAACCACCAGCCGGCGACGATTTCGACCACCATCGTGACCAGCGTGATCCACATGACCGCCCTAGCCCCGCGCGCCGCCAGCTCATTGCCGGAGTCGAAGACATGTTCGTGCTTCCACCCGGACAGGTCGTGGGTATGCATATCAGGTTCTCCGTATGAACGCCAAACAACCAGTCCACAACCGATGTCGCCAGGAGGCAGGGACCAATATCGTACGGGATGCTACCCGTTCCCGGTCGTGATGTGCTAGAAGGAAGGCCGTACATGCGCCCGACTCGACCCGTTCCGTCCGTGGCAAGCTCGGGGCGCTGCGCCGGTTCCTGCTTCAGTTTACTCGATTCCTAAATCCATCCAGATCATGCACATTCATATTCTTGGCATTTGCGGCACCTTCATGGCCGGCGTCGCGCTCCTGGCGCGCGCGGCGGGACATACCGTTTCCGGCTGCGACGCCGGCGTCTATCCGCCGATGAGCACCCAACTGGCCGAGGCTGGCATCGCCCTGCGCGAGGGCTATGCGCCTGAACAGCTGGCCGAGTTCAACCCGGATATGGTCGTAGTCGGCAACGTGATGAGCCGCGGCCGACCGATCATCGAGGAACTGCTGAACCGCGACCTGCCCTACACTTCCGGTCCGGCCTGGCTGGCCGAGCATGTGCTGCGCGATCGGCGGGTGCTGGCAGTAGCCGGCACCCACGGCAAGACCACCACCAGCAGCCTGCTGGCCTGGATCCTGGAGCAGGCCGGTCTGGAGCCTGGTTTTCTGATCGGGGGCATTCCCGCCAATTTTGGCGCTTCGGCCCGACTGGGCACATCGCCGTTCTTCGTGGTGGAAGCCGACGAGTACGACACCGCTTTTTTCGACAAGCGCTCCAAGTTCATCCACTACCGACCCCGCACCCTGATTCTGAACAATCTGGAATTCGACCACGCCGACATCTTCCCCGACCTGGCCGCCATCCAGCGCCAGTTTCATCATCTGCTGCGGACGGTGCCCAACTCCGGCCTGATCGTCGCCAACGGTCAGGATCCCCATCTAGCCGAAGTTCTGGCCATGGGCTGCTGGACACCGGTGGAGCGTTTCGGCGTCGGCGACTGGCAAGCCTGGAATATCGCTCCGGACGGTAGCGCATTCGACGTGGCCTACCAGGGTAAACAGCAAGGCCGGGCGGAATGGAGCCAACTGGGCATGCACAATGTCCACAACGCGCTCGCCGCCATCGCCGCCGCCCACCATGTCGGCGTGCCCGTCACCACTGCCATTGAGGGACTGCGGGACTTTGACGGCGTCAAGCGCCGCCTGGAAGTGCGTGGCACGGTCAACGGGGTCACGGTCTACGACGACTTCGCCCACCATCCCACGGCCATCGCCACCACGCTGGCCGGCCTGCGCGCCCGGGTCGGCACGCAACCGATCATCGCCGTGCTGGAACCGCGCTCCAACACCATGAAACTGGGGGTGTTCAAGGACAGCCTGGCACCGGCGCTGGTAGCAGCCGACGCCGTGGTGCTGTACCAGGCCCCCGACCTTGGCTGGGATCTCGATGCAGTAGCGACAGCTCTCGGTCCGCGTGGGCAGGTCTGCCACAGCCTCGACGACACCCTGGCCGCCATTCAAGCTCACGCCAAGCCGGGAACCCAAGTGTTGATCATGAGCAACGGCGGCTTTGGCGGGATTCACGAACGCCTGCTGCAAGCGCTACACGCCGCCGCAGGCTGAATCCGCTGGACCGCCAGCGGTCTCAGATTTGCTGAGGCCGCTGCAAGATCCAGTCCGAGCGCCGATCGCTCCTCTTCGATGCCACGCTCGGCGGCTTGAGCGCCACCTCCTCGGCCAAACGGCGACAGAACGCGCTGGCAGTGGGAACCTCATCCCACAGCTCGTACTGGCGGACCACGGCGGCCACATCGCCCGGCGTCAACCGATCCAGGCGCAGCACGGCCTCCTTGTACACCTCCATGGTGGCCACTGCGCCGCCCAGCCGGACGAACTCCTGGGCGAACAGCGCCCAGCGCTGGTTGGGTTTCAGGTAGTCGAAACGGATCTTCCACGGGAAGCGGCGCAAGCTGGCGGCGTCCAGGCTCTCCATCAAATTGGTGGTGGCGATGAAAATGCCATCGAAGGCTTCCATCTGGGTCAACAGCTCGTTGACCTGGGTCACCTCCCAGGACTGCTGGGCGCTGCGCCGATCGCGCAGGAAGGAATCGGCCTCATCCAGCACCAGCACTGCGTCGCGCTGGCGGGCGTCGTCGAACATGGCGGCGATCTGCTGCTCGGTCTGGCCCACGTACATGCCGAGCAGATCGGAAGCGCGCTTGACCAGCAGCGGCTTGCCCAGCTCGTCGGCGATGTGGCGGGCCAGTTCCGACTTGCCGGTGCCCGCCGGGCCATGGAAGCAGAATATCCCGTGCGGACGGCGGCGCAGCGCTGCCAGTAATTTCGGCATGTCCTGATCGACATTGAGAAAGCGCAGGTCGTAACCGGTCGGCACGATATTGCGCGCCGGCGCCCGCTTCTGCCGCAGCAGGGTCGCCGAACGGTCCAGCGCCTGTTGCACCAATGCCCGGTTTGCAGACAAATCGCCACTGCCGGCGCAGCGGACCAACTTGGCGGCCCGTTCCAATTGCGCCGGAACCAGATGTTCACGGGTCGCGATCTGCGCCAGCCAGTCATCGTCACCGGCCCAGTCGCCCAGATGGTGACGAGCCATCTCGATCCGCACCGCCTGTGGCGGCGTCGCAAAGCGGATAGCATAGTCGAAGCGACGCAGATAGGCCGAATTCATCGAATTGGCATCATTGGTCAGCCACAGGGCCGGCACCGGGTTGTTCTCCAACGCCCGGTTGATCCAAGCTTTGCCGACGATGGCCCGATCGTCGTCGTCGTCGAACAACCAGGCGGGCGCACTCCGCTTGAACACATCCTCCACCTCGTCGAACAGCAGCAAGGCGTTATCGCAGCACGCCAGCAGGCGTTGTCCCAGATTGAAGGCGCGCACCCGCCGTTCGCCACTGATCGGATCGCCGTCCTGATTGGCGTAATCGACTTCGTATAACTCCGCGCCCAACGCCTCGGCCAGCGCAGCGGCATATTCGGTCTTGCCCACACCGGGTGGGCCATACAGCAGCAGATTGGTGCCGGGAATCCGCTCGGCCAGCGCGGTTCGCAACAAGCCAAGCGCTGCCGTCGTATCCAGGTCCAGGTGAGGAAAGTGGCTCAAATTCAAAGTGCGCCGAGGTGAACGCTTGAGAAAATGGGCGATCAGCGACTCGGCATCGGCGTGGACCGCGAACAGCTGGCTCGCCAAATCCTGGCGCACGGCAATCTTGTCCTCCAGATCGGTACAACCGGGTGCAACCTCGATCAAACCAGTCGCTGGCAGCAAGGCAGCCGGACTCAGCGCCGCCTTGATCTCTTCCTGCGGCAGGCCCAACAAACCTGCCAACACCCGATAGAAACGGCGGGTCGGCATCGGAGATCCCTGTTGGGCAATCGCTTGATGAAACTGCCGATTGCCATGCAGCAGCGTCGCAAAGCACAGCACCGCCTGATCGGCTAGATTCAGATCCAGCGACTGAGCCAGCCAGCCGATATTGCGCAGCAACGGCAACTCCGGATCCATGGCAATCTGCGCCAGTTCCGCGCGCCGCTGCTGAAGTAGCTGGAGCCAGCGCTTCGATGATTGCGCGGCATCCTCGTCCTCCTCGCTCTCTTCGTCCCGGAGCCAGAATGTTCTTCTCCCGACACCGAGTTCATCCAAACCGGTCAGGGCCAAAAATTCGTCGTTGTCCCATACTGGATGATTATGATGCAGCGCGCGGCGGTGGCGTCCCGTGCGTGTCCAGTCCAACAGCAGGGCCAGATCGATCAGCCAACGGCCCAGCAAGCTCTGATAAGCGGCAGTTTCGCCCTCATCCAGCGCGGCAGTGGTCATAGCGGGGCTGGTTTGCAACAAACGGGTTAAGCTCATGAGACACTCCGATCGGTTTAGATTGAGCGGAGTACACTATAAAAACTCAACACGACAAAATGAGTCGCATTGTTGTAGACGATCCGACCCATCATGGTATCCGACGCGAATTGTCGGATTATTGGATTATCTTTATCGGCAAAGTGGGCCTCGCCGAATGCCACCCGCTCATCCATCCTCCACTCGAAGGACGCCCGCCATGCCCCGCAAATCGACGCTGGACCCCCAAGTCAAGGCTTTGTTGGATAACCTCAATATCGATGAAGGCGAGGAGGAATCCCTCGCCGAGCCGGCCGAAGAAGCCACGCAACATCTCTGCGTACTCCTGGAGCGCCTCAACAATGGCCGTGAACGGGCGTTGCGTCCCGGCATGCTGGCCACTTGGAAGCCGGGTTTGAAGAATCGCCGTTTCCCACGCTATAGCGAGCCGGTGGTGGTCGTGGATCTGCTCAACACACCCATCGTCAACCCCGATAGCGAGTCAGGGTCGCCGTATTTCCGGGAACCGCTGGATCTGCTGCTGGGCATGATGCGGGGCGACGATTATGAGTTTCTGATCTACCATGCCGACCGCCGCCGTTTTCAACCCTACGAGCAGGACAGCACCGATCATCGCTGATCCCGCTCGCGGTGGGTCAGGCTTTAGCTTGACCCACCCATCGGATGCCGCTGACGCGATGCCGATCATGCCTGTTGATAGCATTGCGCCATTTGCCGAGCGGTAGCCGCCATCTCCGCCCGTAACTCAGGCGGCTCCAATACTTCCACGCCCGCCCCGAAGCCCAGCAGCCACCAGCGCAGGAGTTGGGTGTCGCTGACTGTGGCGCTCACTCGCACTCGGTCGCCTTCATCATCCGCCACAAGCTGTTGATCGACGCTCAGCGGCGTTTCGTATAAATGTCGCGCTGCCTCCTGGTCGAATAAAGCCACCAGTGCAATCGGCTCACCTTCGGCATATTCGAATCCTCCGCTTTTGATATAGGTATCCAAATCGAAGTCTTCCGGTGAGCGGCGCGGCTGTTTTTCCAACAACTCGGCGTGCAGAAAACGATGGACCCGTAGTTGCCGGACATCCTCGAAGTCATCGAGCGTGGCCAGCAGATATAGCACCGATCCACGCAGCACCAGCGCCAATGGATGCACCTGCTGAAAATCCCGCTCCCAGCCATTTTGATTGCGGTAACGAGCCGCGAAACAACATTCCCGCAGCAATGCCTCGTTAACCGTCGCCACGATCTGGGGATCATCGGCAGGTGGCAATAACGCCAACCCATTCGGAATCAGCCGCACCTTATCCGCCCAACGATAGGCGCGGTTGCCATCGCCCAAGGCGCGATCGGTAGCTTGCAGATAGGGATCGAATTGGGTCAGCAGGGTCGCTGGCAACAAGGGAGCCAGATGTAGCCGCGCCAAGCGGAAAGCCAAGGCCGTAAGTATGTCCATGCCCGGCAATTCGATACTGCTGGCATCCCTGGCCCAGCCCCATCGTTGTGGCTTCGCCTCATCGCCACAGATCGAGTAGCGCACAGACAGCATGTTGAGATTGCGCTGGATGGTGCGAACGTCCACTGGAAAATCACGATCCGCTAATTGGCTCCGCAACTCATTGACGGTCAAGGATCTTGGATGGCGTGGCAAGAGGCGCAAGGTTTCGATCAAACGGAGCGCGGTTTCGTAGGAGTCGGGCATAGGAATCGTCCTTGGGGTTGGCAGGCATGACGGTTCTGCGGTTCGAATGGGAGAAGCGACGCCATTTGTCGAGTCGCTAAGGAACTATAGCAGCGTTTCGTCCGGTGTTGTTCCATCCCATCCTGAAGGAGCATTGGCAATGTGGTATTTCGTGTTGTATCTGATATTTGCGGTTTGGGTGTTTATCGATGCGAAAAAGCGCCTCAATCATTCAATAGCTTGGTCTTCGGCCACCCTGCTGTTGGGGCCAGTGGTGCTGCCAGTCTACTTCGCCAAGCGACATTTAAAGACGGGTGAAGTGCGTGAAGGCGGAACCGGCTGGAATGTGATCAAGAACTTTGCGCTGTTTTGGACGCTGACGATCGCTGTCGGCGCAATCGCTGGCATGGCTGGCGCTGGAAGGCTTGCCGAACAAGCGACCACGCATGCGGAAAAAACCGGTGCGGCGCTGGGCGCAACCTTGGGGATGGGAATGATCTTCGTACTATGGTTCGTGGTGCTGGCCGCTGCATTGCTCCTCGGCCTGTTCCTGAAAAAATCGAGCATCGTGGAACACGGACCAACCGGACCGCTGGCGCAAGCAGCAACAGTTGAGTAATTGCTGCCAGGCTTCCCGCCGATGCGGCGAAAGTAGTATCGGTGGGAAGTTGGAACTTGACGAAGTTATTGTTGAAATCTTAGGAGAGGTTGAAATGCCTTACGATAAAATTGAGCAGGGCATTATTGATGCACTGAATGCTTTTTTTCCCATTGCGATGCAATTGAGCAGCTCTGAATGGACAATTAGCATTCGAGCGATTTTTTCAAAACTTGGACATGAAAATAAATGTAAAGTCGCAGCCAAAAGACCAACCAAAGACCTAGCCCGCCAAAGATTTGAAAAAATTCGTCAACTTGTTAAAGGAGATAATCCTGACCATACTGAATGGTTGTACGATATTCTTTGGTGGCATGAGGGTCCACCAGACCACATGAAGGTACCATTGGTCGCGGAGTCAGAATGGGGCAATAGGAATGCTTTTAAATTCGATTTCCAAAAGCTACTGCTTGCCAAAGTAGAACACAAAGTCATGATATTCGAATGTGGTGATGGCGTTATTACATGGGCCAAGGAACAGATCAAGCAATTTAAAGATACCCAAGGTGAACGGTATCTTTTTTGCTCATGGCATGGCAAGGGAGTTGATAAATTCAAATATGAACTGTTCATCGCCCCATAACCCTTGATATCAAACCGCGATAAATCCACGCATAGCGGATTTATCGCAATCCATAGTTTATCGACAACTAGCTCAGCATTTCAAAACCACCGACCACAATCAGATTATCCTGACGCTATCAAGCTCGATGAACTGGAATAATCAGCCATATGGATACTCGCAAGCGGTTACCCAGACTTTGGTCAAAACTGAGCCCTACATAATTCCTCTGCACAAAGGCCGGCGACTCTTCCTTGATAGCGGAATATAAACCTTCCCACGCCGCATCCACGGAAATATTGGCTCTCAAAGCCATCGTGGATTCACAAATCAGATCATCGCCAAACTTGATCTTCCCTCCTTGGCCAGGGCCACGACATATCGCGAAGTACGCGCTGGCATAAGTATCTTGCTGATAGCCAAGTTCTGCCAATCTTGGAAAGATTTTCTCATGCAACATGGATGAAAAAGATTCTCCCGGATCGCCGAGTATACTGGCGTAGCCCAACTGAATCGATTTATCCGACAATGCCTCGTAAAGAAAACATGGATTGGCATTCAGATACAACGTCCCCGGTGGATCTGGCTCGAAAAAGATTCGCATCATATCCAACAGCGTTTGCAGAAATTCATCGGGGCGATCAAACTGACTGGATACACCGCACAATGGCTTATCGTAATCATCTGGATTATACGGTTGTTCGGCGGCCAAATCGAAAACCTGATACAAACCGGCGATCGCTTGACGGAAAGCAGCAACAAAATCTTGGGGATTCTCAAGCATGACGATACTCGCAATGGATGATCGAAACAGTCCCGCCTTCAACACCGCTATTGAAACACGCCTGGCGACAAATACCGTCGCTTTTGACTGACCGATGCCGTCGTCGACATCTAAGCCGGCCTCGTTCGTGGTATGTTATGGAAGGTCGCCGTGCCCTGGCACAACCCTCGCACCGCGCCAAAATCCTCGTGCTCCCCAACCCTAACCGGAACATCGTGCCTCTTTACCTTGCTGGTCCGCTGCCATGACTGCTCCCCGCCCCATCATCCTCGGCATGACCGGCGCATCCGGGGCCGACTATGGCCTGCGGCTACTGCACTGCCTGCTAGAAGCAGGATGGCCGGTGCAACTGCTGCTGTCGAAAGCGGCGCAGATCGTCATCCACATGGAAACCGATCTGCGCCTGCCCGGCCGGCCACGCGACATTCAGCACGTATTGACCGAGCATTACCGCTGCGATCCAGGACAACTGCGGGTCTACGGTCAGGACGAGTGGACCGCGCCGCCGGCCAGCGGCTCGGCCCTGGCGCACGCGATGGTGGTCTGTCCCTGCACCACCGGCGCGCTGGCCGCCATCGCCAACGGCAACAGCGACAATCTGTTGGAACGCGCCGCCGACGTGACTCTCAAAGAAAGGCGGCACTTGATTCTGGTGGTGCGGGAAACGCCCTTTTCCACCATCCACCTAGAAAACATGCTGCGACTGGCCCGAGCCGGAGCGGTAATCCTGCCGGCCAACCCCGGTTTCTATTACCGACCGACCCGCGCCGCGGAACTGGTCGACTTCATCGTTGCCCGCATTCTCGATCAACTGGACATTCCGCACGCCTTGCTGCCGCGCTGGGGCGAACAACCACCGGGATAAGCCGCCATGACGACCCTGCAGGAACTGCCGCTGTTTCCACTCAACACGGTGCTGTTCCCCGGTGGAGCGCTGCCGTTGCGGATCTTCGAAACGCGTTACCTGGACATGGTCAGCGCCTGCCTGCGCACCGATCGCGGCTTCGGGGTGATCGCCATCCACCAAGGCCAGGAAGCAGGCAATCCACCAGCCAGCATTCACCCAATCGGCACGCTGGCCCGTATCGTCGATTTCGATCAATTGGACGACGGCCTGCTCGGCATCACTTGTCTGGGCATACAGCGCCTGCAGGTGCTCGATCATCGGCTCCAGCCGGATCAATTGCTGCTCGGCCAGGTCCGCTTGCTGCCCGATGATCCGTCATTGTCCCCCCGGCGCGATCACCAACCGTTGGCGCGTGTTCTACAAGATTTGCTGGAGCGGGAGGAACTGCGCCCCTACAGCCGCTTTCTGACTCCGAACTGGGATGACGCCGCCTGGATCGGCAACCGCCTAGCGGAACTGCTGCCGCTGCCACTGGCCGTCCGGCAACGCCTGCTGGAAACGACCGAGCCCCTGCAACGCCTCGACGCTCTGCTGGCCATCCTCCACCCATACACCGACTAAGCCTCCATCCATGACCGCCCATGTTCAACATCACCGTTTCGAGCTGCAGGCCGCCGGTCACCGCCTGCATGCCGAACGACTGTCGCCGCCTCAACCCACCGCCGGCCCGACCCTGGTCTTCCTGCACGAAGGGCTGGGCAGCATCAATCAATGGCGCCACTTCCCAGCGGAGTTGTGCGCCCTGACCGGCTTACCGGGGCTGGTGTACGACCGCTGGGGTTATGGCCGTTCCGAATCGCTGACCGGGCCGCGTCCCGACGATTATCTGGAACAGGAGGCCCACGATAGCCTGCCAGCGGTGTTGGCGGCCTGCGGCGTCACCGACCCGCCAATCCTGTTCGGGCACAGCGATGGCGGCTCCATCGCCTTGCTGTTCGCCGCCGCCTATCCCGAGCGTACCTATGCCGTGATCTGCGAAGCGGCGCACGTGTCGGTCGAGGAGATTTGCCTGGCCGGAATTCGCCAAGCCTGCGACGCTTACCAGCAAGGGCCATTGCGCGACGGGCTGCGCCGCTACCATGGCGCCAACACCGAAACCATGTTCCACGGCTGGGGCGACACCTGGCTGCGGGCCAGTCGCCGCGACTGGAACATGGAAGCCCAACTGCGCCAGATCCGCTGCCCAGCCCTGATCATCCAGGGTGAGGACGACGAATACGGCACCCGTATCCAAGTGGACGCTATCGCCGCTGGAGTCGGCGGACCCCGCGAAATCCTGTGGCTGCCCGACTGCGCCCACGTCCCCCACTATCAGGCGCGGGATGCGGTGTTGACCGCTTGCGCACACTTCATCGACGGGATATGCGCTAAGATCACGGTAGCGAAACCCCGGTCCTATTAAGAAACTCAGGCAAGGAAACTGTCATGTCCGAACTTGAACCTACACCGACCGCCGATCCGGTCGCCGCGTCCCCCGGTTTGTTGCAGCGGTTGTTCCGCCCCAAGGATATCGGCTTCTATCTGATGATCGTGCTGGCCTGGATCGGCGCCGTCTACACCACCTACGACCTGGATACCAGCCGCTGGTACTGGCATTTGCTGATCCCGACCTTCTGCGTGATCTGCATCCTCACCCAGTGGAACAATGTGGAACCGACCCTGCGCGGCCGCCTGCAGTTGGTCATCCACCAGGCGCTGCACTGGGGAACGGCGTTTGCGATGGCCTACCTGCTCTACATGGTGTCCGCCGGCCATAACAACATCATCGACCTCATCGACGATCGCCAGGGCAGCTTCATGATGACCTACACCATCGCCCTGTGCACCTTTCTGGCCGGCATCTACTACGACTGGCGACTGTGCGTGGTGGCCGTCTTCATCATGATGGGCGGAGTGATCAACGTTGCCTTCTCCAATCTCGCGCCGCTGTTGGCGTGGTTCGGCCTGGGCCTGCTCATCGTCTATATCATTGGATTGTGGGCTTACAACCGCTGGCGCGAACGGTCGGCGACATCTACCCCGGCTTGAACCGGTCCACACGATCGGGTCTCGTCTTCTCTCGCTCTCGGCATTCGATGTCCAACCTCACCTCTCAAGGAGGATCGCCATGCGCATGATGTCTAAATCCCGCTTCACCATCACGCTGTTATCCCTCGGCCTGGCAGCAAGCTGGGGCGGCGGAGCCGTGGCTCAGACCGTGGCCCCCGCACCGGCTCCGGCTGCAACCGCCGAATCTTCATCCACAGCCGCCAAGAAGGAATGGCGGGTTCCCACCGGCGAGCATTGGACCAAAGCCAGCGACACCGAGAAGGCGGCCTATATCCTCGGTCTGTTGAACCTGGCGATGATCGAATACCAGCTGTCCGGTCCCAACCCCAAGCACCGCACCACCGTTCCCAAACTGATCAGCGCCCTGAACGGCATGACCGTGCCGCAGGTCGTGGAAACCATCGATGCCTACTACAAGGCCAATCCGGATCTACAGCAGACGCCGATCGTCGAAGTGCTCTGGTTCCAGATAGTCGTTCCCAAAGTCGGCCCAGCCAAGATCAAGTAAGAGGACATTTCCATGAAGAAGATCGGCTTTCTTATCGCGATTCCAGCCATCGCCCTGAGCGTCGGCTGCACCAACATGACGCCCACTGAGCAAAGCACGTTGAGCGGCGCGGCCATCGGCGCGCTGGGCGGCGCGGCTATCGGCGGCCTGACCGGCGGCAGCGCCGGCGCCGGCGCCGCCATCGGCGGCGCGGCGGGCGCGGTCGTCGGCAACATCTACGGTCGTAATCAGCAGAAGAATCAATCCCGCTACTGACGCGCCATCCGGCCTGCCAGTGCTAGGCCGGACCGGCTTCGAGATCGCGCCGCAGCTCAGCTGCGGCGTCCCGCAACAGACCGAATATCCGCTTCACGCCCCCACAGTCATAGTCGGCGCGCGGCCATTTGAAATAGCCCCCGCAACTCAGAAAAAATTCGCAGTCGCGGCAATCTTCGGCCGTCGCCAGCGCTTGTTCGGTCCAGTCCACCAGGCTGGCGTCGGGCGGCAAGGCAAACTGGTGTTCCGCCAGCCGTCCGACCATGGTCTCCTGCCCCTCGTCGGTGACGTAGCGCATGACGCCGGGTTCCTCATCCTGGATCACCCATAGCGGCAAGGGTTCGGCATGGAACAATCCAAGCAGCGTGCCATGGAAATATTCGATGGGTTGGGCGACCGAAGACTGGCGCAGATAAAACTCCAGCACCGCCGCCAATTCTTCAATCAAGGCCGGATCGGGTTGACCCACGTCCAGCCGCACGGCGAACTCCAGGGCCACCGCGACCTTGACCGCCTTGGCGAAACCGGGCCGCACTGGGATCACGACCCGCACTGGATGGTGATCGAGCAGGTTGGTATGACGATAGAGCAGAGGAAATTCTGCAGCGGGATCATCCATCATCAGCTCGATCGGCAATCCCGCCGTCCAGGCATTCAGGGCTTCGGAGTCGCTGGCCAGAGACGACAGCTGCACGGCGACGACCGCGCTGAGATCGTCTCCCGTCAAGATCGTCGGCAACACGGCCGGTTCGTCGGTACGGACGATGAGCCATCCTTCACGCTCGATCGGCAACTGCTGGGCAGGAATGTTATAAATGTATTCGCTCATCAGGTTCTCCAAGATCCTAGCGGTTGTTGCAAAAGCGACTCGAGCCAGAGCAGACCCCAGCATCGGCCGTTCCAGTGAACATGACCGCCTCCGCTTCGTCTATCATTTGCGGCTTCCACCTTGCTGGCATTCGATTTATCAGACCATCAAAATACTTTAGTAAATTATCGAAATATCCCCTCTGAATTTCCGCTGAACGCTCATCCTGTAGGCTCATCCATGCGTGACTTCCGACTGTATCGCCACCCGTCCTGCCGAGCCTGTTGGCTATTGGCCCTGCTGACGCTTGCCCTCTTCAGTTTCGCCATCAGTCCCGGCAATGCGGTTGCCGCGTCGGAACGCCCGCGCATCGGGCTGGTGCTGGGCGGCGGCGGCGCTCGCGGCATCGCCCATGTCGGCGTCATCAAGATGCTGGAGGAATTGCGCGTACCGGTCGATTGCGTCGCTGGCACCAGCATGGGATCGATCATCGGCGGCTTGTACGCCTCCGGCATGACCCCTGCGCAAATGAGCGAGACCGTGCAACGCATCGACTGGCCGGTAGTATTCACCGACGGGCCACCGCGCGCCGATTTGCCGTTTCGCACCAAGGAAGAACAGCGCGTGCTGTTGACCAACAATGTGGTGGGGGTCAAGGATGGGAAGGTGCAACTGCCCAAGGGCCTATTGCAAGGGCAAAACCTGTTGCTGCTGCTGGAGGAGCTGTCGCTGCCAGCCGCCGAGATCCACGATTTCGACCGGCTGAAGGTACCCTACCGGGCCGTCGCGACCGATCTGGCCACCGGTACGCCAGTGGTGTTGAAATCGGGCGAACTCGCCAAGGCCATGCGCGCTAGCATGTCCATTCCCAGTGCCTTGGTGCCGGTCGAGCTGGACGGTAAGCTGCTGGTGGATGGCGGCGTATCGGACAACGTGCCGGTGGATGTGGTCCGGCAGCTCTGCCATCCCGATGTGATCATCGCCATCGATGTCGGCGCGCCGCTGGCCCCCACCAGCGAACTGACCTCGGTGCTGTCCATCACCGAGCAATTGACCACCATCCTGACCATTCGCAATGTGCAGATTCAGCTGGGCACGTTGGGCAAGAAGGACATCCTGATCACGCCCGATCTGAAGAACATCACCAGCATCGATTTCAATATGGGCAAGGAAGCCATCAGCGCCGGCTACATCGCCGCCCAGGGACAATACACTGCTCTGAGCCGACTGTCGGTCTCGCCTGCCGACTACCAAGCCTATCTGGCCGCCCAGCCACAACTGCCGGAAACCTACACCCCCACCATCGACTTCGTACGGATCAAGAACAACACCCCCCTGTCCGATGAAGTCATCACCGGACAGCTGGACGTCAAGCCGGGCGAACGGCTCGATCCGCAGAAACTCAACCGCAACCTCAACATTATCTACGGCATGGGCGACTTCCAGCAGGTGAACTATTCCCTGCTCAAGGAAGAGGGCAAAACCGGCCTGGTGGTCGAAGCGCAGGAAAGCTATATCGGCGCCAATACGCTGAATTTCGGGCTCTATCTGGGAGCCAACATGAAAGGCGACTCGCTGTTCAACATCAGCACCGCCTACACCATGTCGCAACTCAACTCCCTGGGCGGCTCTTGGCGCAACTTCGTGCAGATCGGCGGCAACATCGCCCTGGAGAGCGACTTCTACCAGCCGCTCAACGCCGACCAGGAATATTTCGTCGATCCCTTCGTCAGCTACCAGCAGTACGATCTCGATCTGCAGAACGACGCTTTCCTGGACAGCAGCCTCACCAATCGTTTCCGGGTTCACCAGTTTCAGGCCGGGGTAGCCGTGGGCCGCAATCTGGAACACTGGGGACGGCTGTCGCTCGGGCTGCAGTATTCCGCGGGTCGCAACGACCTCCGATCCGGCCTGGCCTTCAGCTATGAAGGCGATTTCAACGACACCGGCTACTTCATCCGCTGGCAGGCTGACACCCTGGATAACCTCAACTTCCCCACCTCAGGCTATTCGGCCAACCTCAGCTATTACAGCGCTCTGACCGCATTGGGCGCCGATCAGAATCTACAGCTGCTCAGTTTCAATGCTCTCAAGCCCTTTACCTGGGGCAAATCGACCATCATCCCGCGCATCCGCTTGGGCAGCACGCTCTCGGGAGATCCCAACCCACAGAACCTGTATCTGCTGGGCGGTTTCCTGAACCTGTCGGGTTATCAGATCGGCCAGGTTTCGGGGGAATACGCCGCTCTTGGAGAGGTCATCTACATGTATCGCCTGAACAATGCCTCAGCGGCATTCAGCATCCCGCTCTTCGCTGGCGGCTCGCTGGAGGTGGGCGGTGCCTGGAACGATCTCGACGAGGCGACCTTCGATTCGCTGATCCCGGCTGGCAGCGTGTTCGTAGGAGCGGATACGCTGTTGGGGCCGCTGTATCTGGCCGGTGGCGTGGCCAAGGGCGATGCCTCGCTGTACCTGATGCTGGGCAAACTGTTCTGAGGCCGGAGCCGGTCATGGAACCCGCTCCACGCAACGTATTCGCCGACATCCCCGCTGTGCTGCCGGAGGAGTTGTTCGAGACGCTGCTCCAGACCGGCCTCTGCCGGCTGGAGCGGATCGTGTCCTGCGGCCACGCTACCCCAAGCGATCAGTGGTACGACCAGGACTGGGACGAATGGGTGATGGTCCTGCAAGGGCAGGCAGGATTGCGGCTGGCCAACGAGGACACTGCGCGTATCCTCGCTCCGGGCGATTCGGCGTGGTTGCCGATGCATTGTCGGCACCGGGTCGAATGGACCAGCACGGACCCGCCAACCGTCTGGCTGGCATTACATATTCACACCGACACGGCTGCGCCGCACGGATAATTCAGGCTGATTTCAGCTTACCCGTGCAGAATAGGATTACGTTATCATTGTGCATCGGGTCGATTTCGTCGGAAATGTAGGGAGCAGATATCAAATGAAGAAAATCGCAATCGGTTTGGCCAGCAGCATCATCGGTATGAGCTTCATGATGGCAGCCAACGCCGCCGATCCGAAACCGCAGGACGTAGTCGAGTATCGTAAAGCCGTCTACACCATCATTGGCTGGAATTTCAAACCCATCGTGGCCATGGTGAAAGGCGAAGTGCCGTTCGACGCTGCCGCCGTGGCCCGGCACGCCCAGTATGTCGAAATGATGAGCAAGGCAGCGCCAGAAGGCTTCACCAAGGGCTCCGGCCCGGATGTGGTCAAGGATACCGACGCCAAGTTGGAAATCTGGACCAACTGGGGCAAGTTCGAGACGGCCATGACCAATTTCCAGCAGGAATCGGCCAAGCTGGTCGAAGTGGCCAAGGCTGGTGACGAAAGCGCAATCAAGGCCCAATTCGGCAAGACCGCCGAAACCTGCAAAGCCTGTCACAAGGAATTCCGCAAGGATTGATCGAGCCTCACTCAGCGCTCACCCACTCGCAAGGCCATGCCGCAGCATGGCCTTTTTCGTTCCCCACAGCTGCGTTCAGCGAACCAGCAGCCAGACCCCGATTCCCGCCGCCAGCAATGCGGCCAGTCCCGACCAGGCATTGACGATACGTGGCGTCTGCGCAAGCCATTCAGCCGGCAAGCGCTTGCGGCCGCTTAGCATGGGATGGATCAGGTTTTCGCGCTTGACCAGCAGGTAGAACAACACCGCCGAGATATGGATGGCAACCACCAGCAGCAACAGGTTGAAATTGATCCGATGCACGGTGGTCAACCAGTCGCTGGTCGCTTTCGACACCCAAGGATACAACGGCCCCTCGGTCATGATGTCGTCGTTGGCGAACAAACCAGTACCTGCCTGCACCAGCAGCAACGTCAGCATCACCACGATCGACCACCCCCCCATCGGATTGTGGCCCAAATAATGTGGTGTCTCGCCCCGCAGCAAGGCTTTGGCATACTCCAGCATCGCGGCAGGGCGACGGATAAAATTGCCGAAACGAGCCGTTTCGCTCCCCACCATGCCCCAGATCAGGCGGAACAGCACCAGCACCAGCACCCCGTAGCCGCCCCACACATGATAGCTCATGCTGTCACTGCTTTCGGCGCTCCACCACTGGAAGACGACCAGCCCGACCAGGGTCCAATGGAACAATCGGGTCGGTAGATCCCAAACCTCGACGGTTTGCAGAATTTTATTTTGTTCGGACATCGCAGCGCTCCTTGAAATCAATCCATCATGACAAGTCGGTAAATTTCGTTCTTATAGCCTTCCAATTGGAAATGACAATCGAGACCATGGAAAATTGCAATACTTCCGTTGCCTGGCTTGACCTGGAATCGGCGCTTGAGTTACTTTGAGGCCATGAAATACGCGCAATCCCACGAACGGTTTGAACTGCGACTGAGCCGCCCGGCCTCCTGAAGGAGCGCCGGGGTTTGTTGTCGCCGTTCATCACTGTCGACCCTTGAGGATTGCCTCCATGCCTGATTTTCATCAAGCCCGTCCTTTCTTCCGTACCCCTGCCGGGGTTTGCCACCTTCTCCGCGCGTCTGCCCTCTCCCTCGCCCTGCTGCGACTAAGTTGCGGTCGTTGGGCCTAGCGGCGGCCTGACGGCCGGATTCGGGCCGCGTTCTGCTGAAATCCACCGTAAGCCGAATACCGTCGAGAGAGAAATTTGCCATGCGCGTTGACACGACTTCCAAATACCGTCCCTTCCCGCCCGTTCAGTTACCGGACCGGCAGTGGCCATCCCGCACCCTCACCCAGGCTCCGCGTTGGTGCAGCTCCGATCTGCGCGACGGCAATCAGGCCCTGATCGAGCCGATGGACGGCGAGCGCAAGCGCCGCTATTTCGATCTGTTGGTACGGATGGGTTTCAAGGAAATCGAAGTCGCCTTCCCATCGGCCTCCCAGACCGATTTCGATTTCGTGCGCAGCCTGATCGAGGGTCAGCGCGTTCCGGACGACGTCGCAGTCCAGGTGCTGACCCAGGCGCGCGAAGATCTGATCCGCCGCACCTTCGCCAGTTTGAAAGGGGTCAAGCGCGCCATCCCGCATCTCTATAACGCAACCGCGCCGATTTTCCGCGAGGTGGTGTTCGGTCTCGACCGTGCTGGCCTGATCGAGTTGGCCCAATTCGGCGCGCGTCTGTTCGTCGAATGCGCGGCCGAACAGCCGGAGACCGAATGGACCTTCGAATATTCGCCGGAGACGTTCTGCTTCACCGAACTCGATTTCGCCTTGGAGGTGTGCGAGGCGGTACTGGACATCTGGCAACCCACCCCAGAGCGCAAGGTCATCCTCAACCTGCCGGCGACCGTCGAGGTGGCAACGCCCAATGTCTACGCCGATCAGGTCGAGTGGTTCTGCCGCCATCTCTCGCGCCGCGATGCGGTCATCATCAGTCTGCATCCGCACAACGACCGGGGCACCGCCGTCGCCGCCGCCGAACTGGCGTTGCTGGCCGGGGCCGATCGGGTCGAGGGCTGCCTGTTCGGCAATGGCGAGCGCACCGGTAACGTCGATCTGGTCACCCTGGCCTTGAATTTCTACAGCCAGGGGATCGATCCGGGTCTGGATTTCTCGGCCATGGACGAGATCGTCCATACCGCCGAATACTGCAACCAGATCCATGTGCATCCGCGTCATCCCTATGCCGGCGACCTGGTCTTCACCGCCTTTTCCGGCTCGCATCAAGACGCTATCAAGAAAGGTTTCGCTGCGCAGGAACAACGCTGGACGGGTGGCGACAGTCGCTGGGAAGTCCCCTATCTGCCCCTTGATCCAACCGACTTGGGACGCAATTACGAAGCGGTGATCCGGGTCAACAGCCAATCCGGCAAGGGCGGCGTTTCCTATCTGCTGGAAAAGGATCATGGCTTGCGCTTGCCGCGCCGCCTGCAGGTCGAATTCAGCCGCCACGTGCAGGCCATCGCCGACGCCACCGGCAAGGAATTAACCTCGGCCAATATCTGGACGGCGTTCGAAGCGGAATATCTGCAAGCGACCGAACCGTTCCGCTTCGTCGAACATCGGACCATCCCCGACAGTCACGCCAGCGGATCGCGCAAACTGACCGCCACCATTCGCGAGCGTGGTCAGGAGCGGCTGATTTCCGGCAAGGGCAATGGACCGATCGACGCGTTCATCGACGCTCTGAATCAGCATTGCGGACTGGATCTGCGGGTGGTCGATTACCACGAGCACGCCATCGGCGCGGGAGCCAACGCCACGGCCGTATCCTATGTCGAAATGCACATGGACGGCGAACCGGCCTCATTGTTTGGCGTGGGCATCGACCACAATATTGTCGCCGCCTCGCTGCACGCCGTCATGAGCGCGGTCAACCGGGCCTTGCGCCAGACAGCAACTGACCAAACGGACCAAATGGACCGAGCGGAGCGAATGCCCCGGATAGCAGGTATGGGCGGCTGACGTTACAACCCGCAGGGATGCGGGTCCGATCAGCGCCCCCTTCCAAATGATGGCCCTATGGGGCGCGATCAGAACAGCGTGGTGCTGGTGGCCGCTGCAATGAGCAGCGGCTTGATATTCTTGGTATAGGCTTCGGAACGCATGGTGCGTAAATACACGACCTGGCTGCCCTTGGTCACGTAGCCATCCCATTCCATGCGAATATCGGCCCCCGGGTCGGTGACCATCTTCCCTCCGGTATGGGTCAGATAGCGCCCCGTGAGTTTGGCGAGCCGTTCGTTGATGGTATCGGCCAAGTATCCATCGCGCATCATGCCGACATTTCGATTGGAATCCACTCCCTTTTCGGTCAGCAAGCCCAGCGAAGGCACGCTGCTGATGTAATCACACCAATAGCAAACTTCGTAATAGGTTTTGAAGAAGCCATCGAACGACTGCATGCTCAGCGTGGGTGGCCTCACGAAAGGCAGCAGTACGAACAATTCGATCAGTTTGCGCTTTATGTCGTTGCTGAATTTGCTATCCCGCACCAGGCCGACAAAAGCTTCATTGATAGAACGGCTGGTCGTCGAATAAAAGGTCGCGAGGTTGTTCTGAAACGCCTGAGCCCCTGTCCAGGACGCGCTGGGATCGCTGGGGGCGGCGGTTTGGACATCGGCGCTCACTTTTTTGACGAAATCGATGCCTGCAGTCACGGTGCCCGTCTGCACTAGGCCCTTTATCTTGTCATCCAGATTGGCCAGAATGAGGTCGGTGACCGAAGCGGATTGCGAAAGAAAATTCTTGACTGCCGATGCCGTATCCGTATTGCTGCCCAGGAAAAATTCGAGTCCCTTGTTACTGGACATGCGGCTGAGCAGTTTGACGTCCTTGAGCGCAGCGGCGCCCATCAGGTCAATGCCTGCAAACAAGACAGACAACACCAAGCCATTGATGGCGTCGATCTTGGCCAAGCGGGCTTCATCTTCCTGTTTACGGCGGGCGGCCTCTTTGAATACATCTTGGATCGTGCTCAGCGTCGCTTCATAGTGGCTACCCAAGGGTCTGACGAAATTATCCATCCAGATGGATTTCTGGTTTTCCAGATCCGTTTGGAACAAGACCGGATTCTTCAGGTAGATGTCTACCTTTTTGCTCATATCGATACTCATCTTGGAAATCCTCGATGGGTTGAGATTCAGGAAGAACTGGATTTTTCGTCAAAATCGATCATGCATCGTTGTCATCCCCCACCGGCGGTCCAGCCGGCAGGGAACAGATTCACGGCGTCGGTTGCCGGAAACTCCAACCGCCCTGGGTAAAGGTAAGCGGACCGGTCCCCACCCCCTTACGCAACAGATTGAGGTGGCCATTCACCTCCTGACCGGTCGCATCGCGCGGCCCCACGGTGGTGACGACACTCGCTGGCGTCATATCCCAACCCCAGACCATCGAACTCCAAATCGTCACCCGCTTTTTCGTCACTACCGCCAGCGATACGACGGCCCGCCAGCGAGTATCGCCCATGGCGGCAGTCGGTGGATTCCGCGACGAATGATCCCGAAATTTCTTGCGCAGATTGGGATCGTTCTTGATTTCGTTATTGGTCCAGTAGAACGGCAGATCGTCATCCGGAGTACAGGCATCCACGCAAAACGGACTGGGATTCGGACCAATCGGTTGATTATGCCGGTACACGGTCTGGACCCAACTCAGTCGCTTGCCCAGTTCACCGTCCCGCTCGACCTCCATCAGTCCGCCATCCGCCTGCTTGCTCAGGGTCTTGGCAGTCACTTTCCAGGGAATCTTCACCATCAGAGTGTCGCCGATTTGAAGATGTTCGGGCACTTTGCGCTTGGCCACCAGTGCAGCATTGCGGGGATCGTCCCAGATCTTGCGCCATTCCGAAGCTTTGTAACCATAGGCCAGCGCCAAACCGGAAACCGTTTCGCCTCTTTCAACCAACACATCTTCATAGAACATGGGACCATCCTCCACTCTCATCATGGTATGCGTGGACGCGCATCGACCCGAACCAACCCTCTCAATCTTGTTCCTGCGGCAGAATCAATCCTGTCCCAGGAAACGATATTTCCCGGTTTCCAAATCGATCTCGCCGTAGGAATGCTTGCAAAACGTCACGATCACCCGACCGGCATCGACCTGCAGATGCCGAACCACCGCTTGGCCGGCCACACAAGAGCCATTGTGGCCGATCACCTCGGTCAGCCAAAGCATGTCGCCATTCTTAGACAGTCCGGCGACATGCCGGCCATCCTTCTCGACCCGGACCGTGATACCCGTTTTGGCATCCTGAGCGGATAGCACCGCTTCGGGATAGGCGCGCAACGAAGCATGGTCGGCATCGATAGCCGGCGCGGCGACAGTCTGGACTGCGCCAATCGTCAACCAAGACGCCAACAGCCAAGCAGTCATGGTGTTCCACATACATCCTCCTGGCGGTCATAGCTGCCGAGCACAGCCATGACCACATTTTGCAAGAAGCGTGACAGGATCATGCGAGCGAAAAAGCGATTAATTTTAATGCGATGATCTGTTTCACCCTCCCATGAGGCCACTTTGGACAGTTTGGTCCGGTCCACGCTGGATCGCATCGTCAATGATCGAGAGGCTCTGCCGCCACTCGCGAAGAACGCCAAATGCTGGTATTCAAACAATCGATGCAGCCCGTCGAACTTCTCGAACAGAAACGGAATTGACCACATCAACCCATTAAATGAGTATATGAATAGAAACATCGATTACCGAAATTAATCATATTTCACACATAAAAGGTACATATAAGCAGTGAGATCAGGCGGGCGACCGACCTAGATCGCTTGGATCATCGGGTTAGGCGGAATGATTTTGTCAATGTACGCGACATGAGTTCGTTTACTACTACGGAGCGGTACAATGGCTCCTCTCCCAACCATGCTTATCAAAAAAGTTGCCCATCGCCATGGCCGATCAAATGTCTTCCGACTCTTCTCAGGCAGCGAGCACTATAAAATTCCCCTCGCCGCTGCCAGTCGATACCGTCAGCCTGCCAACCGCCCTCGATTCCAACAAATTATCGACACCGAGCTTTGTCGTTGGCATCGGCGCATCGGCAGGCGGACTGGAAGCGATAGAACGGCTGTTCAGAGCCATGCCGACGGATACGGGCATGGCGTTCGTGGTCATCCAACACTTATCGCCCGACTTCAAAAGCCTGATGCCTGAGTTGGTGGGGCGCTTCACCACGATGACCGCGATTCCGGTGGAAGACAATGTCGTGGTTCAACCGAACACCATCTACCTGCTGCGCCCCAAGAAGGACATGGTGATCGAAGGCAATCTTCTGATTGCCCACGACCGCCCGATCGAAAAAGCCCTGAGTTTGCCGATCAACACCTTCTTTCGTTCGCTGGCCGCACAATGGCAAGAAAAAGCGATCGCCATCGTACTGTCGGGAACCGGGTCCGACGGCAGCGCCGGAATCATGGATGTGCGTGAAGCCGGCGGGTTGGTGCTGGTCCAGAGCGAACAGACCTCCCGCTTCGACGGCATGCCGCGCAGCGCCATCGAAACAGGCTGCGTCGAAGCCGTCCTCGCGCCGGAGGACATGCCGGCCGCGCTCAAAGCCTATGCGGAAAACCGACTGATTGCCCCGCCATCGACAGTGACCCATATCGGATCGGAACCCGCACCTGGAATTCCGGCGATTCTGCACCGCCTGCGCGAGGTATACGGCATCGACTTCAATTATTACAAACCGAATACCATTACCCGGCGCATCGAACGCCGGGTCGCGCTACATCCCGAGCATATCAGTATCGAGGAATACAGCAACCGTGTAGGACAAGACCCAGCCGAACTGGATCTGCTCTACAAAGATCTGTTGATTGGAGTCACCCGCTTTTTCCGTGATCCTGAAGCATTCAAGGAATTGGAGCACTCCATCGCACCGCAGGTGATAGACCGCGCGTCGGACGATGAAGAACTGAGGCTCTGGGTTTGCGGTTGCTCCACCGGCGAAGAAGCCTATTCCATCGCAATTTTATTCCTGGAAGAACTGGCGGCGCGAGAACGCAGAATTCATCTCAAGGTACTGGCCACCGATCTGCACCGGAAATCCCTGCAGACGGCATCGGAAGGCATTTACCCTGAAAGCAGCTTTTCCGAAATGCCGCCGGAAGTGAAAGAAAAATATTTCCTCGAACTACCGAGCGGCAACTATCGGGTGACGGCTAATCTACGCAAGGTCCTGATCTTTTCCGAGCACAATGTCCTGAAAGATCCGCCCTTTACTCGCATTGACTTGGTCAGCTGTCGCAACCTGTTAATCTATCTCGAGAACGCCGCCCAGATCAGGGCTATTGCCTCTTTTCATTTCGCGCTCAAAATAGGCGGTTATCTGTTCCTGGGCTCCAGCGAGGGATTGGGCGATCTGGCTCCTGAATTCAGCGTGGAAAGCCATCATTGGAAGCTTTATCGCAAGCTGCGTGAGAATCGCCAACTGAATAATCTGCGTCTTCCGCTGATCCATGAGCCGAGACACGCATATCCAGGAATGGCGGCAGCCACTGATTTACGATTGGGACGAGCCTACGAATCCCTACTGGCGCAGTACGTCCCCAATGGAATACTGCTGAATGACCGCAACGAAGCGCTCCATATTTTCGGTACTGCCTCGCGCTATTTATCACCGCCCACTGGAAAAATAAGCTCGGATGTTTTCAGCCTGCTGCAGGGCCATCTACGAATCGCCGCCATGACCGCATTACGCAATGCCCAACAGCAGAATGTTCCCGTCACTTACCGAGGGGTACACCATCGAGTGGGGGATACTGAATGGAATCTCGACATCAAGGTAACGCCTTTACGTGATTCGGTAGCCAATATCACGCATTACATGTTGCAGTTGACTGAAGCCCCCGATCCATTGCAAAAAAAGGCTGAAACCATCGAAACAATCGCCAACGATGATGGAGGATCTCATGCCTCACAGGTCGAGTGGCTAGAGAGCGAATTACAGCGGGCACGGGAATCGCTGCAAAGCACTGTCGAGGAATTGGAAACCAGCAATGAAGAACTACAAGCTACCAATGAAGAATTACTAGCCTCCAATGAAGAATTACAAAGCACCAACGAAGAACTGCATTCCGTTAACGAAGAACTCTATAGCGTCAACGCCGAGCATGAAGCCAAAATCCAGGAACTAAATACCGTCACCAGCGATCTTCATAATCTGATCCGATCAACGGAATTGGCGACTATCTTCATAGACGCCGACTGCGCAATTCGCCTGTTCACACCACTGGCCACGGAAATATTCCCTTTAGTAGCGCATGATATCGGACGCAATCTGCGCCATTTCACGCCAATGTCGCCGGACGAACACCTATTCGCTGACATCAAGCAGGCACTGGACGACCGCATCAATGTCGAACGAGTTATTCCATGGTGCGGCGATAAAACATTCCTGCGTCGAATTACTCCCTATCAAGACAATAACAAGATGTTCTCAGGGCTAGTGTTGACCTATGTCGACATTACCCAAACCTCTTTGCTAAGCCGGGAACTCGAGCGGCACCGCAGATGGCTGGAGGTGATCATCTCAAGCAACCCCAGCGGGTTGCTCGCCTGCGACCAGTCAGGCGTCATCATCATGGTTAATCCCGCATTTGAGAAGATGTTCGGTTACACGCAAGGGGAATTGACCGGAAAAACGGTGGAAATACTGTTGCCGGAATCCACGCAAACCCATCATGTGCAATTGAGAAAGCAGTATATGTTGGAGCCCTACAGCCGCTCGATGGGCAGAAACATGGACATGCAAGGGCGTCGTAAAGATGGCGCTCTGTTTCCTATTGAAATCAGCCTAGCGCCGTTCGAGTGCGACAATGAGCGATTCGTCCAAGCCACGGTAGTAGATACCACTGAGCGCACTCAACAAACCAAGGAGTTGGACGCATACCGCAATCGCCTGGAGGAACTGGTTGAGAGTCGAACCCGTGAACTGGAAAGCGCCAAATTAGCAGCCGAAGCTGCCAACCGTACCAAAAGCACATTCTTGGCCAACATGAGCCACGAAATCAGGACACCGCTGAACGGCATCCTCGGCTTCGTCCACTTGCTGCGTAGCAATGCGACGCCAGAGCAACGGGAGAAGCTCGACAAGATCGTGAGATCCAGTAACCATCTGCTGTCTCTCATCGATGATATCCTAGATCTCTCGAAAATTGAGATTGGCAAACTTTCCTTGCGAAATATCAATTTTTTCCTGCCCAACGTGATACATGCAGCGTTGGATATCATCCGTGAATCGGTAACAACCAAGGGAATCAAATTACTGGTTCAATTGTCTGGTTTGCCGAAACATCTGTGCGGCGATCCGACTCGGCTCTTGCAGGTTCTGGTCAATTATTTGGGCAATGCAGTCAAATTCACCGAGCGCGGCAATATCACTCTCAAAGGTCGAGTCCTCGAAGAAACGCAGACCGATTATCTCATTCGTTTCGAAGTGAGCGATACCGGCATCGGCATGACCCAAGAGCAGCAGAAACGAATCTTTGCAGTCTTCGAACAAGCCGATGGTTCGATCAACCGTAAATATGGCGGAGCCGGTTTAGGATTGGCGATCAACCGGCACATCGCGCGGCTGATGGGTGGCGAAGTCGGCGTCGAGAGCACGCCAAAACAAGGCAGCACTTTTTGGATCACGATGCGGATGGACAAAAATCTCTCAGGAACCGTCGAAACGAAGGCTCAATCGATAGAGGAAACGAAGAGCGCTATTCGTCTTCTATCCGCGCATTATGGAAAACGGATACTGCTGGTCGAGGATGATCCTATCAACCAAGAAGTGGCGCGACTGGTCCTGGAGCAAGAGTCCCTGCATCCGGATGTCGCTAGCAATGGCATTGAGGCCGTACGCATGGCGATGCAGAATCAATATGATTTGGTGTTAATGGATATTCAAATGCCTGAAATGGATGGTTTTGAAGCAACCCAAGCAATTCGTAAACTCAAAGATTACGCCTCGGTACCTATTATCGCAATGACCGCAAACGCCTTCGACGATGATAAAAATCAATGTCTTTCCGCAGGTATGAATGATTTCATAGCGAAACCGGTTGTTCCAGAACTCTTGTTCGAAGTTCTGAATCGATGGCTATGAGCATGATGCATTCACAAAAAAGAGAGCGCTTTCATAAACCCAAAGCCCCGATGGTTCAGGCCGAAGATCATCGACAAAAACCATCGGGAATCGTCATTCAAACCTTCACGATTATTGCTTGACAGCCTCGACTGCGATGTCGATCCGCACCTCATCGCTCACATTCGGTGCGTACTTATCGACGTTGAACTCGGAGCGCTTGACCACGGTATGGGCATTCGCGCCGATGGCGTCCTTCTGCAGCATCGGATGCGGCATGGCCTTGAACGAGGTCACGGTCAACGTCACCGGCTTGGTCACTCCCTTCAGAGTCAGCTCACCCTCGATCTTCACCGGCTTGTCGCCTTCGAAAATCACCTTGCTGGATTTGAAGGTGGCCGTGGGATATTGGGCCGTATCGAGAAAATCCGGCCCCTGAATATGCTCGTCCAGGGTCGATCCGGTATCCACCGACTTGGTGTCGATCACGATATCGACCGAACCGGTCTTGGCCACCGGGTCATAAACGATGGTGCCAGTCGTTTTGTTGAAACGGCTCAACTGGGTCGAAAACCCAAAGTGGCTATACGAAAAACGTGGGTAGGTATGATTGCCGTCCACGACATAGGTCGCCGGGGCCGCCAATGCGGGATGAATGGTCGCCAGCGTGGCAGCTAAGGTCAAAGCGCTTGCAAATACAGTCAGCTTCTTCATGAGATTCTCCAGTAACAAGTTAAGAAAAGAATTCGCCGCAAAAAGCGGCCATATCGAACAATCGATGGAACAATTTGCAGATGAGTCGCGATCCGCCGCCACGATCACTCGTCTGCCTGGGGGCGAAAGGTGTAGGCATCCATGGCGATCACGTAATCGTCGATTCCGGTATGAAAGCGCTCGATCCGATCGCCGTCGCCCGCCGCGCCGAGCGCCACGTACAACGGCAACAAGTGATCTTCGGTCGGATGAGCCCGGACGGCGTCCGGCGCTTGTCGGCGGTAATCCAGCAACGCCGGGAGATCGTGCGCATTCAGACGACCGGCGATCCAGTCGGTGAATCTGCGCACGTACTCCGGCGTCTGCCCGCCATGCCGCCAGGCCAGCTGAAAATCGCGCAGGTTATGGGTGATGTTGCCGGACCCAATCACCAGGAAGCCGCGAGCCGTCAGCGGAGCCAGCGCCCGACCCAAGCGCCAGGCGGCTTCGGGACCACCCTGGCTTTGGATCGACAGTGGAATCACCGGCGTGTCGGCATCGGGGAACATCAGGCGCAAGGGAATCCAGGCCCCATGATCGAGCCCACGTTGCTCGTCCCGCTGGACCGGTAGATCAGCCGCCGCAATCGCCGCAAACACCTCCTGAGCAGCCTCGCGACAACCAGTGGCCGGGTAACGCAACGCATAGAGCTCTTCCGGAAATCCCCAGAAATCGTGGATGGTCTCCAGCCGATCGGCAAAGCCGACGGTTGGGATCGCGGTATCCCAGTGCGCGCTGACGATCACGATCGCGCGCGGTCGCGACAGGGTCCGCGCCACATTCACCAACGCCGCGCCCGCGGCCCCAGGCCGCAGCGCGAAAGTCGGCGCGCCGTGCGGAACGAACAAAACGGGTTGGGTTGACAACATGGCAGCTTCTCCGAAAACGAATGGCTGCAGTGTAATCTTCCCGATTGGCGCGAAATAGCCGACAATCCGCAAATCTTTATTGCTAGATCAGCAACAATGGACCGACTGGAAGCGATGGCGCTCTTCGTCCGGGTGGCAGAGCGGGGCAGCTTCGCCGCCGCCGCCGAACAGCTTGGCGTAGCGCGTTCGGTGGTTACCCGGCAAATCGCGGCCCTGGAAAAACATCTCGGGGTCAAGTTGATGGCGCGCAGCACCCGCCGACTGACGTTGACCACCGCCGGGGCTGCCTATCTGGAACAATGCCGGGTGATCCTGAATCTGGTGGAGGCGGCCGAAACCGATGTCGCGGCTCACCACCTGACGCCGCGCGGGCATCTGCGCCTCGGTCTGCCGCTGGTGTTCGGGCTGAAGCGCCTATCGCCTCTGCTGCTGGAATTCAGCCAGCGTTACCCGGCCATCAGTCTGGACATGGACTACACCGACCGCCAGTTGAATCTGATCGAGGAAGGCTTCGATCTGTCGATTCGCATCACCGATCGGCTGGAGCCCGGCGACATCGCTCGCAAGCTGGGGAGTTGTCGCGTGCATACGGTCGCATCACCCGACTACCTGGCGCGGCATGGCCGCCCAAACCACCCTGCCGAGTTGCGACATCATGAGTGCCTGGCCTACACCGGCGATGCCTCCAATACCACTTGGTGGTTCCAGGTCGAGGGGCGACTGCAGCCGGTCTACGTGCACAGCCGATTCAGCGCCAACAATGGCGAAGCCCTGATCGACGCCGCCGCCGCCGGACTGGGCATCGCCCTGCAACCGGACTTCATTGCCGAATCCGCGCTGACGGTCGGGACGGTCGAGGCTATCCTGGAAGCCTTCGCCCCACCGGCCCTGGGCATCTACGCCCTGCTCCCCAGCAACCGCTATCTGCCCTACCGGGTTCGGGTCCTAATTGATTTCCTGGCGGAGCGGCTGCGAACCGCCGATCCCGGCGCGGGATGACCGGCTGACGAATCCACGCCGGTCGCCGACTCGCCCCCCTGTGAGGATGGCTCATCCAGGGTCGGCGCGATGGAACTTCGGCAGCCGGATACCGTCTCCATCGATATTCCCAACCGCCTTTCATGGGCGGCTGCACCAGGAACCGCTGCCCCCGGCCACCGCAACCGACGAGGCGCATTGTCCCAACCGCCTGGATATCTTCCAGTGCCTCCAGATTCACGGTTCCTGTCGCCAGTCTTGCAAACCTTGTCCCGACCCCCGATGCAGCGACATCGCCCATCACCGCCAGGTCGGACCATCCACAGACCCATCGCCTGTCTGGAGAGCCCTGATCATGATCAAAACGCTTGGCTATGCGGCCCATAGCGCGACCACCCCGTTGGATCTGTTCCACTTCGAGCGGCGCGAACCCGGCCCGCACGATGTGCAGATCGAAATTCTCTACTGCGGCGTATGCCATTCCGACATCCATACCGTCCGTGATGAATGGCATGGCGCGGTATATCCGGTGGTGCCGGGCCACGAAATCGTCGGTCGGGTCACCCAGGTCGGCAACGCGGTCAAGACCTTCAAGGAAGGCGATCTGGCCGGCGTTGGCTGCATGGTCGATTCCTGCGGAACCTGCCCCGACTGCCAGGAGGGTCTGGAACAGTACTGTCCGACCTTCACCCTGACCTACAACAGCCCCGACCCGCACACCGGCAAAATGACCTACGGCGGCTATTCCAACCGGATCGTGGTCGACGAGCGCTTCGTGCTGCACATCTCCGACAAGCTGGATCTCGCCGCGGTCGCGCCGCTGCTCTGCGCCGGCATCACCACCTATTCGCCGTTGCGGCAGTGGAAGGTAGGCAAAGGGCAGAAAGTCGGCGTGGTCGGTCTGGGCGGACTGGGTCACATGGGCGTGAAGCTGGCCCATGCCATGGGCGCTTACGTGGTGATGTTCACCACCTCGCCGGGCAAGACTGCGGACGCCCATCGGCTGGGGGCCGACGAGGTGGTGGTGTCGAAGAACCCCGATGAGATGAAGCCGCATCTGGGCAGCTTCGACTTCATCCTCAACACGGTGGCTGCGCCGCACAGCCTGGACGCCTATCTCGAGCTGCTCAAGCGCGACGGCACCCTGTGCCTGGTCGGCGCGCCAGAGAATCCCCATCCATCGCCGAACGTCTTCAATCTGATCTTCAAGCGCCGCCGGCTGGCCGGTTCGCTGATCGGAGGCATTCGGGAAACCCAGGAAATGCTCGATTTTTGCGCCGAACATGGCATCGT
>Ga0208823_1000053_pt1 | contig 96233 bp, 103 predicted proteins | sample AD_UKC075_MetaG_FD_184440 | JGI IMG/M metagenome (GOLD analysis project Ga0208823, IMG submission 184440) | Active sludge microbial communities of municipal wastewater-treating anaerobic digesters from USA - AD_UKC075_MetaG (SPAdes) (version 2) | ecosystem: Engineered > Bioreactor > Anaerobic >...
TGGGAAATGGGTTTCCCCATTCCCCATCCCTGCAGTTATAGTATTCTGTTGACGATGCCCAACAGCAACAGGGCGACAACGAGGGAATAGATACCGGTGGTTTCGGCTACGGCCTGACCCAACAGCATGGTGGTCATGATTTTGCTCTGGGCTTCGGGCTGACGGCCGACGGCTTCCACGCCTTTACCGGCTGCATAGCCCTGCCCGATGGCGGAACCAAAGCCCCCGCCAATCATGGCAATGCCGGCGCCCAGGACCGCAAAAGCAGCAACTGTCAGTTCGTTCCATCCCATATTGTATTCCTCCTCGCTAATAAATTACTCTTCATCATCTTTGGCAATGGCAATAAAAACCATTGTTAACATAACAAATATGAAAGACTGCAAAAGTGCAGAAAAAAAGTCAAAGTAGATGCTGGCCACCGCCGGGACAAATAAAGCCACTGCTCCGGAAATCATGGCCATTATCACCGAGCCGCCCAGGAGGTTTCCGTACAGACGCATCCCCAGAGAAAAGGGCTTGGCGACTTCGCCGATAATATTCATAGGCAAAAGGAAGATAAATGGTTCCGCCATTCCCTTGATGTAAGACCAACCCTTGGCCTTGATGGCGAAATAATGAATACAGAAAAAGGTTACAATTCCATAGGCGATGGTAACGCTAAAATCTGCTGTGGGCGGACGCAACCCAAAGATACCCAGCAGGTTGGAAAATAACAGCAGAAAAAACAAAGTGCCTATGTACGGCATAAAGCCTTTGTTTTTCTGACCCATGGTCGTATTTACGAGCCCAGACACGGCTTCCACAATTGCCTCGACGACATTTTGACGCTTGTCGGGGTAAACCTGCAGGTTTCGCCGGAAGATCAGCGCCAAAATTATCAGCACAGCCATGACCAGCCAGGTATTGACCACCGATTCGGTGATGGGCAAGCCAAATATGGTAAACACCGTGCGCGGGCCCTCCAGAATTGCCTCCACGTTACTTATCACCTCTTTCCCCATGGGCGGAATTTAGAAACTCAGCCGCCCGTTCTTTGCAGTAGGTCAGCGCCGCCTTTCCCAGGATCAGCACCTTAATCATCAGCAGGCCGACCAGCACAGCGTACATATTGAGAAAAGGAGACGTAAAGGCATAATAAAGCACCGACGCCGTCAGCAGGTAGCGGCCTATATAGCTCACGCTGCCTTTGACCCTCGCCGCCCGGGGATGGACGGCAAAAAGGCTGCGGATGCTCCGGGCCAGCAAAGAAAAATTGAAGATGGCCACCACAGTCCCCAGCAGCACACCCCATGCTTCCGGCCTGCGCCCGGACAGCAGGGCCAGCCCGGCCAGAACGGAAGAGGCCGCAGCCGCTTGGGATATCAAGCGACGTTGCAATACGGCAACCTCGTCCACGCTACTCACTCCCCGGGCAGAAATTTTCTGAGCAGGGAATACACCGTCAGCACGCCGGCGCCGATCCCCGCCAGGAGACCGGGAACCACCCACAAACCGCCCAGGGCGGAACCCAGGCGCCAGCCCAAAAGGACTGCAGCGCAAAAGGTTACCCCAATGCCGGTGATCAGGGACAGGTAGCGGAGTACTTCAAGCCATTGTGCAGGTTTCATTTTCCCACTCCACAAGGGACATTATACTTTAGGAACAGGCTTTTTGCAACCTCGGTCACTGTTGTTCCCGAACCCAGAAAACCTCTATTCTGTCCCCGGTTTTCAGGGGGCTGGTGTAATCCGCCTCTGCCCCGTTCAGGGTGATGCGCAGGTGTCCCCGGGCCTCGCCGTACTCGATGCCCGCCTGGGCCAAAGCATAGAACAGCGTCGCCTGCTCGGCGGGGAGGGTAAAGGGCTGCCCGTTGACTGTGACGGCAATGGCGCTGTCCGCAACCGCAGCCGCAGCCGCCACCCCGGCAACGGCGCTCACAGCAATGACTGAAGCGGGCGTGATGGGTGTGGAAGGATCGGCAACCGCTCCGTCCACCGTCACCGCCAGTTGGGTGAGATCCAGGTCCATCATGGCGGCCAGTTCGCCTACATTGGCCGGGGGCCTGATCTCCACATTGTCTCCGGGGTGAATAGGGGTATCGGCAGTGGCCGGCAGGCCGTTTATCTTTTGTACCAGCGGCACGTGGAGCTCAGTGTCGTTGACCTGCACGGCAACGGGTTCAAATTCCGCCGCGATTTCACCCAGAGTGATTGGCGTGAGCTCCGGCCTGGTTCCGGGGATAACTTCGATGCGGTCCCCCGCTTTCAGTTCGGTATCCAGGGTTGCCTCCATTTCATTAACGCGAATGGTCGCAGCCTTGCCCATCTCCCCGGTCAGAACGCGCCGCCGGCCGTTGAGGGTAAACTCCAGCCTGTCTGCCTCCGCGCCCAGGGTATCCGGATCCATTCCGCAGTGTAACAGGGCCTGGGCCACGGTGGTTTGCTGCACAGCGTAGAGGCTTACCTCCTGACCGTTGACCCACACCCGGATCAGTTGTTCGCCCCGGGGTTTAAGTGCAGTGAGGGCAATACCCAGCGGCGTGATGGCTTCAGGACCAATGAGCTCGTCGCCGCAGTAGTCGATGCCCTCCAGATGGGCGTGGGTGCGAATCCCAATCCGTTCCGCCGGCAGGCCCAGGTGCAGGGACAGGTAATCCCTGAGCAGCGGCGTGAGGCTGCCGCCGCCGGCGCAGAAGAGGGCAGCCGGGGATTCGCCGCCGTTGTTGGCTTTGATGGCCCGGGCCAGGGCCCGGGAAAGCTTTTCCACTGCCGGCTCAATTACCGCCAGTATTTTCTCCCTGTCTTCCCGATACTTATTGCCCAGGACATCGGTAAATTCCACCTGCTCCTGCTCATTCAGAGCCACCTTGACCGCTTCGGCGGTATTGAAATCCAACAGGTAATGCTGGGCAATGGCTTCGGTAATCTCATCGCCGGCCATGTCCACCATTCCGTAGGCAATGATGGTCCCGTGACGGCTGACTGCTATGTCCGATGTTCCGGCGCCGATGTCCACCAGCGCCAGGTTGAGAAAGCGCAAATGGGGGGGCACCGCCACCGCCATGGCGGCAATGGGTTCCAGGGTCAGGCTGTCCACGGCCAGCCCCGCCTTGGCCAGGGCGCTGAACAGGCCGTCGATTACCACCTGGGGCAGAAAAGTGGCGATGATTTCAATGCCGATACTGCTACCTTTTTGACCCAGGAGGTTGTCTATTCTGATGCCGTCGATGTAGTACGCCACCGGGCTGTAGCCTACGCAGTAGAGAGATTCCTGCTCCCTGGCCATTTCTTCCTTGGCTTTGGCCAACACCAGCACTTCCAGGTTGTGCAGATCTCCTTCGCCAATTTCCCGGGCTGAAGGCAATTTTAACTCCGCTGCGGTGCGCCGGGTGGTGAGGGCGCGGCCGGCGGCGGCGATGGCCGCCCTGTCCAGGGTACAACCCGCCCTCTCCTCCAGAGCTTCCTTAACCTGGGCTATGACAGCGCTTACCTGACCCACGTCGTGGATTTGCCCGTCCAGCATAGCCCGCTGAGGGTGAGGGCGGACAATGCAGTGCTCGACGCTTATGCCGCCGGATTCTTTTGCACGGCAAAGCAGGCCCACAACAGACCTGGTCCCGATGTCTATGGCAAATATGTACTGTTCATTCATACCGCCACCCCCCTTTGCAATAATTCGCTTTCAGTGTTCTGTATTCCTGCCTTGGTATCCCCACAGGGAACCCAGCGCGGCCATGGCGCCCAGGAGCAGGGGCAGGTAATAGGTCGTCAGGCGCCAGGCGAGGATGAAAATGCCCAGCACGTTGCGGGGCACAACCCCCTGGTACATTCCCGCCATGGCCAGCTCCACCGCGCCGCTGCCCCCGGGAACGGGAATAAAGGGAAGGGCGAGGGTAAGAGCAAACTGGCGGCTGATGAGCAGGGCAGGGTCGGCCTTAACCCCCAGGCCCCGGGCCAGCACCGGAAGAATGCCAAACCAGACAGTCCAATAGCCCAGTGTAAGGAAAGCAATTCGGAACAGGCTCCAGGGACCCCGCCCCCACATAATCCTCAGTCCCCGGTCAAACTCCCGGGCCTCCAGCTCCAGCCGCTGTTGCCATTTGCTCAGAAAACCCTGCTGCCAGCGCCGGGGCAGTTTGGCAAACAGACCCTGGAGCAGGCCGGGGAAAAGGACATAGGCGGCGCTGAACACCGTGGTGGCGGCAAAGACCAGGGCCACCACGGTAAAGAGATCCCCGGTAACCGGCCCGAACTGCACACGGCCCCGGGCCAGCCCAAAGAGCCAGATTATCCCGGTCAGGAACACCAGCTTGGTCACAAAACCGCGGACAATGGCTGCTGCCAGGGATGCGCCCAGGTTCAGCCCTGCCCGGTTGTACAGGTAGGTCAGGGCGGGAATCTCGCCCATGCCCATGGGCGTTACCAGGCCGGCAAAGATGGTGCTGAGGAAGATCAGACAGCCCCTGGCCCAGTTTATCCTCGCGCCCATGGCCGCAGCCACCAGCCGGATGCGCTGGCCCTCAATGGCAATGGCGACAAGCAGAAACAACACCGCCAACGCCAAAAACCTGGGCTCCAATAAACCCAGGTTAGTCAGCGTACCTTCATCGAAGGTTTTCCAGACCAAAACCATGGCGACAACAATGCTCAGGGTCAGGGAAATGCCCAGACTGCGGCGCCAGTTCATCTGCACTCACTCCCTCCTAAGGGGCGAAGGGAATCAGGTCCACTCCCGCCTCGTTCAGCAGCTCCAGGCTGAGCTGATCGGGATAGTCTCCGGCGAATATTACTTTGACAATGCCGGCATTGATAATCATTTTGGCACAGGTAATACAGGGCTGATGGGTTACATAGAGGGTGGCGCCGGCAATGTTTATGCCGTGGTAGGCGGCATGGACGATGGCGTTTTGCTCAGCGTGCAGACCCCGGCACAGCTCCTGGCGCTGGCCTGAGGGGATTTCCAGCTTGTCCCGGAGACAACCGACGTCGAGGCAGTGGTCCAGCCCCCGGGGTGCACCGTTGTAACCGCTGCTGAGAATACGCTTGTCCCTGACCAGAAGCGCCCCCACCTGCCTGCGCAGACAGGTGGAACGGGTGGCCACCACCCTGGTTATTTCCATAAAGTAGCTGTCCCAGCTGGGCCGGCTCATTTCGTCCCGAACAATCTGTCGCCGGCATCGCCCAAGCCGGGGACGATGTACGCATGCTCATTGAGGCATTCATCCACAGCAGCCACATAAATTTCCACGTCGGGATGCTGTTGTTGCACCCGCTCCAAACCCTCCGGCGCGGCAATTAAACCCATGTAGCGGATGTTGGCGGCGCCCCGTTCCTTGAGGAAATCGATGGCGGCGCAGGCCGAACCGCCGGTGGCCAGCATGGGATCGACGATGATTAAATCCCGCTCGGCGATGTCCCCGGGCAGTTTGCAGTAGTATTCCACCGGCTGCAAAGTGTCGGGATCCCGGTATACGCCGATATGGCCCACTTTGGCTGCGGGTATCAGTTTCAAAATCCCGTCCACCATACCCAGTCCGGCCCGGAGGATGGGAACGATGCCGATTTTTTTGCCGGACAGAATCCTGGCCTTGGTTTTGCAGATGGGCGTTTCAATTTCGGTATCCTGCAGAGGCAAATCCCGTGTCACTTCGTAAGCCATGAGCATGGAAAGCTCTTCCACCAGCTCGCGAAACTCCTTGGGACCGGTGTTCTTATCGCGTATATGACTGAGTTTGTGTTGCACCAGAGGGTGATCAATGACAGTAACCTTGCTCATTTTTGCATCCTCCCGGAATCAGTATAAGGGAAACTGTTTGCACAAGGCGGCGACGCGCCTGCGGGCATGGTTGTGAATTTCTTTATCCTCGGGGTTTTTGAGAGTGGCGGCTATGATTTCGCCGATTTCCTTCATTTGTTCCGGCCCCATGTTCCTGGAAGTAACCGCAGGAGTGCCGATGCGGATGCCGCTGGTTACAAAGGGGCTCTCGGGATCAAAGGGAATGGCGTTTTTATTGACGGTAATACCCACGCTGTCCAATAATTTCTCGGCTGCTTTGCCGGTAATATTTATGTTGCGCAGGTCGACGAGCATCAAATGGGTATCTGTTCCCCCGCCCGACAACTGCAGCCCGTTGTCCATCAGCGCCCGGGCCAGGGCTTTGGCGTTGGCACAGACCCTGGCGGCGTATTCCTTAAACTCCGGTTGCGCCGCCTCCTTAAAGGCCACCGCTTTGGCGGCAATGATGTGCATCAGCGGGCCGCCCTGCAATCCGGGGAAAACGGCTTTGTCAATGGCTTTGGCGTACTCTTTGCTGCACAGGATCATCCCGCCCCGGGGGCCGCGCAGTGTCTTGTGGGTAGTGGTGGTGACAAAATGGGCGTGGGGAACCGGATTGGGATGCAGTCCCGCCGCCACCAGGCCGGCAATATGGGCCATGTCCACCATGAGCAAGGCCCCCACTTCATCTGCAATTTCCCGGAAGCGGGCAAAATCCAGAACAAAGGGATAGGCGCTGGCGCCGGCCACGATGAGGCGCGGTTTCACTTTCCTGGCCGCTTCGGCCACCTGGTCGTAGTTAATCTTGCCGGTTTCGTCCACGCCATAGGCATGGAAATCAAAGTACAGGCCGGAAATGTTGACGGGACTGCCGTGGGTCAGGTGACCGCCGTGGGCCAAGTTCATCCCCAATACTTTGTCTCCGGGCTTGAGCACAGCCAGGTAGACGGCCAGGTTGGCCGAAGCGCCGGAATGAGGCTGCACGTTGGCGTGGTCTGCCTGGAACAGGGCCTTTGCCCTCTCCCGGGCCAGGTTTTCAGCCTCATCGACGACATGACAGCCGCCATAATATCTGCGGCCGGGGTATCCCTCGGCATACTTGTTGGTCAGTACCGACCCCTGGGCCTCCAGAACGGCGGGGCTGACAAAGTTCTCGGAAGCAATCAGTTCCAAATGCTGTTGCTGCCTCTCCAGCTCTCGCTGGATGATGTGGTATATGTCCGGGTCGACCCTGTGCAAGGTTCTTTCCATACGCTCCACTCTCCTTTACTTGTCAGGATATAAAGCCCTTTTGCCCCCGATTAATTTGGGCCTGGTCCTGGCGCACACCACGCATGCCCTGCCGACATGTGTGACGGCAGTGCGCACCGGCACCGCCACCGGCCGCAGATGCATGCCGATTAAGGTATGGCCGATATCGATGCCCGCCTTGCCCCGGGCGGCAAGGTGCTCGACTACAACGGGGTCCTCCAGCTTTTCCATGGCCTGGGCGGCCAGGGCGCCTCCTGCCCTGGGGTGCGGGAGGACGGTAACCTCATCCAGGTCGTAAAGCCTGGCCGCTCGCCGCTCCAAAACCAGGGCGCGGTTTAAATGCTCGCAACTCTGAAAGGCGGGATTGATATTGTGCGTCCTGCAAAAGGCGAGAATTTCCTCCACCAGCGCGGCCGCCACCTCCATGCTGGACGCAGTGCCTATGCGTTTGCCCAGCACCTCGCTGGTGCTGCACCCGATTACCAACAGGTCTTCAGGCTGTAATTTCGCCTCGGCATTGAGCTGGACCAGGATTTGCCGAATTTGCTCCTTAATTTCCCCAATCACCGCCCGGATTCCTCCTCCAGAGCGGCGACTTTATCCAGTCTGCGCTGATGGCGCTGGCCTTCAAAAGGAGTTGTCAGGAAGACTTCCACGATCATTTTGGCCAGGTCCGAACCCAGCACCCTTTGCCCCAGGGTGAGGATGTTGGCGTTATTGTGCGCCCGGGCCATCTTGGCCGAATAACAGTCGGTGCAATTTGCCGCCCTGATTCCCCTGATCTTGTTGGCGGCAATGGCCATGCCCAGGCCCGTTCCGCACACCAGGATGCCCAAATCATTTTCTCCTTTTTGAACCGACCGCGCGGCCAGTCCGGCCAGATCAGGATAGTCCACCGGCTCTTCCGAGGGACTGCCGTAATCGACGAACTCATGGCCCAATGCGACAATGACGTCTTTCAGTTCCTCCTTAAGCCGGTAGCCGCCGTGATCACTGGCCAGGGCAATCTTCATCTTTTTGACACCCCCTTGGTTGTAGATATCCGCCAGGCGGCGGGCAATTTCTTTAACCGCCTTTTCCAGTTGCTGCCGGACGGCCAGGTATTCCTCCCGGCCGCCGCCGAAGGGGTCGGGGATATCCTGTTCCCTGCCCCAGGCATATTCCTCTACAGTATGTATCCTGGCTTGCTGGTCGGGAAAAAGCTGCACCAGCCTTTCCTTGTGAGCAGCCGTCATGGTCAGGATGACATCGGCCCCGGCGACCATAGCCGCGTCCACCTGTCGGGCACTGTGTCCCGCCAGGTCCCCCGGATCATCCATAACCGAGCGCGAGCCCCAGGACGCAGGACTGCCCGGCGCCGCCGCAATCCCTGCCGAGGCGACCTCAATGCCGCTCAAGCCCATGGCTTGCAGTTCTTTGCGCAACAGCACCTCCGCCATGGGGCTGCGGCAGGTATTTCCTGTACAGACAAAGAGTACCTTCACCTTATCACCCCTCCAGAAGCATGTGCACGGCCAGGGCCACCAGGACGCAACCGCCCAGCACCCCGCCCCGGTCGCCGATGGATCGGCCAATCCTTCCGCCAAACAGCAACCCGGCGGCCGTCATGGCGGCCCCAACGAGACCGAAGAGGGTTGCCGCCACAAATATATTGTAACCCAGGGCGCCCAGGCTGAAGCCCACCGAGAGTGCATCGATGCTGACGCTGGCGGCCAGGAGCAGCAAAGGCAATCCTGTCAGGACGTACTGGCATTTGTCGCCGTCCCCGTTGCCCAGGCAATCCCTGATCATGCGTACTCCGATAAAGGCCACCACAGCCGCCCCCACCCAGCGGGCAGGTTCGCCGGCCAACTGACCCAGATACTGCCCGCCCCAGGCGCCGATGAGGGGCATGAACACGTGAAACAGTCCGATGACCCCGCTCAGCCTCAGAATCTCGCGCAGGGTAACCCCCCGCAGGCCTATGCCCACCGACAGGGACATGGCATCGGTCCCCAGGGCGGCGGCCAGCAGGAGCAGGGGCAATAACTGCCGGGGCAGCGTGCTGCTGAGCGTTGCCAATGCCCCGCCCCAGATGCGCAAGCCGTTAACCAACAGCATCAGCAACACCAGCAACACAATAATTACGCCTGTCCGGGACAGGCGGAGTCTGTTTTTCATAAATACTCCCCCATGGCAGTTATATGCAATGGCTGTTGTTCCATTAACCTGATATATTAAGTCGTCGCCTTTTTTCTTGCTCTGGACATCAGCAAGGCAGCCAGAACAGCGGTCAGGGGAACGGTAATCAGGAGGCCAAAGCTCCCTGCAATGGAGCGGACAACTTCGGTGGCCACCAGATCAAGATTTATTATGTTCATATAATCGATGTTGTGGGCCATGAACAACAGCAACAGGGGCAGAGCTCCTCCGGCATAGGCCAGAATCAGGGTATTGACCATTGTGCCCAGGACATCCCGCCCCACGTTGAAGCCCGCCGTGAACAGGCCTGAAAAGGCCAGCCGGGGATTGGCCTGCTTAACTTCGGCAATGGCAGAGGCAATGGACATGGCGACGTCCATGACTGCGCCCAGGGCGCCGATAATAATACCGGAAAACAGCAGACCGCGCACATCCAAATCCACGGGCAGGTCGGCAAAGAACAACATTTGCGCTTCTTCACTGATGCCGGTAATCCGAGTGAGATTGCCAAAGATCCAGGCCAGCAAGCCCGCAGCGCCCACGCCGCCAATGGTGCCCAGGATGGCGGCGGCGGTTTTGGCATTTATTCCGCCGACGATGGCCAGGGTGACACCGGTTATCAGGCTGGTAAACAACACCGTCAGCAAAAGGGGATTGTACCCTTCCAGTATCAGGGGCAACAGCCAGCGCAGGATGACAAAACCCATCAGAACCAGGGTAACCAGGGCTTTGATTCCCTTGAACCGGGCAATTATTACCACGGTGAAAATAAAAACGGCGACCATTATGTATAAGTGCCTGTCCCGGGCCAGGCCGTTGAGGTGCACGTTGAGCAGGCGGCCCTGGTCCACCTCCAGCAAGAGGATTACCTGGTCCCCTGGCCGCACTTCCAGGTCCCGGTACGGATTGCCGGTAAAGGTATTTTCAATTTCTTCGATATGCCCTTTAAACTTCCCCGTCAGTATTTCCACCGTCAACATCTGGCGCCCGACAAAAAACCAGTCGTCTTCGATTTCTTCGTATTCGGACACTGCTAAGACCACGCCCCGGGCGTCTTCGGTATCAAATTCGGGCATGTAGTCTTCGTATTCTCCCTGGGCCGACGCCGAACCCGCCCCCAAGACCGCCAGTACAACGATAAGTATTATGCCAAGCCTAAAGCGGTTTTTCATCGCCCTTCTCCCCTCCAGCTGCTTTTTTGCAGGCAGAACAAATGCCGTAAATTTTGAGGTGATGTCCGGTGATTTCAAAATCGTAATCCTTCTCTATGCTCTGCTCCAGCTCTTCCAGCCAGTCCATGGGCACTTCGAAAACCTGTCCGCACCGGTTGCAAATCAGGTGATGGTGATGGTGGTCGGCGTCGGCCACTTCATACCGGCTGCGCCCGTCTCCGAATTGCAATTTGTGCACTATGCCGGCCTCCACCATGAGCTCCAATGTCCTGTACACCGTGGCCAGGCCAATTTGTTCTCCCCGCTCTTTGAGAATGGCGTAGAGTTCTTCGGCGCTGAGATGCTGGTTGAGGTCCTCGGCCAAGTACGCAATTATGTCCCGGCGTTGGTCGGTCCACTTATACCCCAATTGGGCCAGTTTTTCCCTGGCCCGGGCCAGCAAATCATCCACTTCCCACACCCCCGCTGGGCTGTTCAGGCAAAGGCTGTCGCCTTGGCCGCTCTTGTTTAATTATACTTGTTGGACTAATGCAGTGCAAACAAACAGGGCCGATACGGCCCTAAAAATCTCCCAGGACAATCTGGGCAATATTTACGGAATGATCGCCGATGCGTTCCAGGTTGGAAATAATGTCCAGGTACAGCACTCCCGACGGCGGGAAACAGCGTCCCTCGTTTATCCGGCTCACATGGCGCTGGCGCAGATTTTTCTCCATCCGGTCGACGTCAGTGTCTTCGGCGATGATCTCGCGGGCCAGGGCCAGGTTCTTGGACCTGAAGGCAGCCACCGCCCGGGCCACCATATTGCGCACCTTTGAGTGCATTTCTTTCAGTTCCTCCACCGCCGATTCGGAGAAGGGGTACCCCCTCTCTATCTTTTCCTGCAGCAATGCGGCGATGTTGTCGGCATGGTCGCCAATGCGCTCGATGTCGTTGACGGCATGGAGATAACTGGCCACCAGGCGGCTTTGCTCCAGGGTAAGGCCGTACTGGCTCATTTCTGACAAGTACACCGCAATGTCCTTTTCCAGCTCGTCGACAACATCTTCTTTGCGTGCGATTTTCCGAAGGATGCCGAGATCGTTTTTAACCAGCATGTGCATGGTATCGTCGACCATCTCCAGGGCCAGATCCGCCATTCTGCCCAGCTCTCTCTCGGCTGCACCCAGGGCCAGGGCGGGGGTTTTAAGCATATTCCGGTCCAAGTACTTGGGCCCCGCCTCCAGCACTTCTTCCTGTCCGGGTACTATTTTGGTAATCAGCTTGACAAAGGCCGGGAGGAAGGGCAGGAAGAGAAGGGTGTTGACAACGTTAAACAGGGTGTGTCCCCAGGCCACCTGGCTGGCCAGCCTGCCGGTTATGGTCCGGATGAGGCCGGTGAATGGGGTCAGGAAGAAAAAGAAAATTACCGCACCAGTAACATTGAAGATGAGGTGGGCCATTGCCGCCCGGCGGGCATTGAGGCCGGTACCGATGCTGGCTAAAAGAGCCGTGATACAGGTGCCGATATTGGCGCCCAGGACCATGGCCATGGCCGCATCCAGGTTCAGCAGACCCCGGCCGGCAAGGACGATGACGATGGCAGTGGTGGCGCTGCTGCTTTGTATGATACCGGTAAACAGCGCTCCCGCCACTACGCCCAGCAACCTGTACTGCCCGAACTTGGCCAGCAAATCGACGACCCCCGGGATGTCCCTGAGGGAGCTTAATTCACTGCCCATTATGGATATCCCCAGGAAGAGAAGGCCAAAACCGAGGATACCCCTGCCCAGGTTGTTGTACACGCGCCTTTTGACAAAGAGCACCATGACCACGCCCAGGGCAATGGCCGGCAAGGCAGCCGCGGTAATATCCAGGGCGACAATCTGGCCGGTGACGGTGGTGCCGATGTTGGCGCCGAGGATTATGCCTACCGCCCGGTGCAGGCTCATAAGGCCGGCATTGACAAATCCCACCACCATGACGGTGGTGGCACTGCTGCTTTGTATTAAAGCAGTGATGATGATACCGGTAAATACGGCCACAAGCCGGTTAAAGGTAAGATACTCCAGCACGCGCCGCAACCTGTCCCCGGCAGCCTGCTGCAGGCCCTGGGACATCATGTCCATGCCCAAAATAAACAGGCCCAGGCCGCCCAGCACCGTTATTATCATTTGCGCACCCATCCGTCAGCCTCCCAGCAATGTGCGAATTTCGTCAGCTACTATGTTAGCCAAGCGGACGAGACTTGTCAACAGAGGGACAAGTTGCGTCCCTGGCACAACAAACAGGGGGCCTCTAGCCCCCATGCTGTTGTGTGCGTTTTTTGTAATCGGCGATGGCGGCTTTTAAGGCGTCGGCCGCCAAATTGGAGCAGTGCATCTTTACCGGAGGCAAGCCCCCCAGGGCCTCGGCGACATGACGATTGGAAATTTCTTCGGCTTCCTCCAGGGTTTTGCCCTTGACCAGTTCTGTAATCATGCTGCTGGTGGCAATGGCCGCTCCGCAGCCAAAGGTCCTGAACTTAATGTCTTCGATTACATTGTCTTTGACCTTGATGGAAATTCTCATGATGTCGCCGCATCTCAGGTTGCCCACTTCGCCGACGCCGTCGGCGTCCGCTATTTCGCCCACATTGCGGGGATTCTGGAAATGGTCCATTACCTTTTCGCTGTACATTATACCACCCTATTCCTCTCCGGATTTTCTCAGCGGTGACATGTCCCGCAGCCTCTGGACGACGCCGGGGAACACCGACAAGACGTAATCGATATCTTCGGCACTGGTGCCCTTGCCCAGGGTCAAACGCAATGAGCCGTGCGCGGACTGATGATCCAGGCCCATGGCCATGAGCACGTGGGAAGGCTCCAGGGACCCGGATGTGCAGGCAGACCCGCTGGATACCGCGATGCCGGCCATGTCCAGGCTGAGGATAAGGGATTCCCCCTCCACCCTTTCGACGCTGACATTGACATTCCCGGGCAACCGTTGTTGCGGGTGGCCGTTGAGCTTGACGTCGGGCACTGCCGTCAGGCCGTCAATGAGCTTGTCTCTGAGGACGACCAGTTTTTCATAAGTCTCCTGCTGTTCGGCCACAGCCAATTCCACCGCCGTGGCCAGCCCCATAATTCCGGCGACGTTCTCGGTGCCCGGCCGAAGCTTACGCTCCTGTGCCCCGCCAAAGGCGATGTTACTGAGCCTGACACCTTTGCGGACATAAAGCGCCCCTATTCCCTTGGGCCCGTATATCTTATGTCCGGACAGGGACAGGAGATCGACCCCCAGTTCCCGGACGTCCACGGGAATAGCGCCTATTGTCTGCACGGCATCGGTGTGAAACAATACTCCGTGCTTGCGGGCAATGGCGGCCAGCTCTTTTATAGGCTGGATAGTGCCCACTTCGTTGTTGGCATGCATGATGCTGACGAGGATGGTGTCCTCGGCAATGGCCGCTTCCAAATCCGCCGGGTCGACCATGCCGTACTTGTCTACCGGCAACACCGTTACCCGATAGCCCTGCTTTTCCAGAGACAGGCAGGCGTCCAGGGCGGCATGGTGTTCCACTGCAGAGGTGATGACGTGACGCCCCTTGTTGCGCAAGGCGGCCGCCGTCCCCAAAATCGCCATATTGTCCGATTCGGTGCCGCCGGAAGTGAAATATATCTCCTGCGGCGAAGCGTTCAGGGCCTCGGCCACCCTTTCTCTGGCTTCGTCCACATCCTTGCGAATTTCGCGACCGAACCAATGGACGCTGGAGGGATTTCCGAACTTCTCAGTCAAGTACGGGACCATTGCCTCAAAAACTTCCCTGCGCACCGGCGTGGTGGCAGCGTAATCCAAATAGACTCTCCGCATGGTGTCTCACTCCTCTGTTGCGTTGGCGATTAAATCAGCCAGTGTGGTCTCATCCAGTATCTTGTTGATGGCGTCCTTCAGTTTCTCCCAAACCACCCTGGCCGAGCAGTTGCCCCTGTGTTTGCACTTTTCATCTTTGATGTTTTCGGCCACACATTGCATAGGAGCCAAAGGTCCTTCCAGGGCGGTCAGCACCTGGTTTACGCTGATATCAGCGGGATCCCTGGCCAGAACATATCCGCCCCTGGCCCCGCGGTAACTCACGACCAGTTGGCTTTTGCGCAGCTTCCGAAACAGCTGTTCCAGGTACTGTTCGGATATCTGCTCCAACTTGGCGATTTCACGCAAAGGGTAGGGTCCCTTATTATAGTTTTCCGCCAAAACCAACATCGCCCTCAGACCATATTCTCCCCGGGTTGATATGCGCACATTCTCCACCTCCGTAGGGCGCGGCCAAAACATACTCTTTTACTCGGGATTATTTTAGCACAGCCTTTTGGGGGCTGTCAATTATTTGCAAACAAAAAAGCCGGCAAAATCCGGCCTTGTCGCCATTGGACTAAAAGATGTTTGTCAGCCACGCCCTGAGCTTCTCCCACAGCCAAAAGCGGACTTCCACTGCGGAGGATTCCGGGGATTCCCCGTCGACCCCCGCGGTGCCCCGCACAAAACATAAGGGAGGGAATATGATGCACCACCAGTTGCGGCCCTGGCCGGCGCCCAGCTCCACGCGCACCGTGCGGTATTTTCCGGCGGCGCAGATTGCAGAACCGTACGACCGGGTGGGAAAAACGGTCACACCGTATTTGACCCGCACCGGATGGTCGACGCCTGCTTCTGCCAGGACCTGTCCGGCCAGGTCTGCTATCCTGCCGGTGTTTTTGGGCAACCACCGCATGACTTCTTCGGCGCTCATTTGCGCCACAACCGGCCCCAGTTCCCCGATAATCCTGTCCCTGACCGCTTCCTTAATCCGCTGATCTGCCGGGGCATTGCTGTGGGCGATTACGTGCAGACGGATGATGTCGGGGGACGCCAGCGCCGTACCCCGGGCCAGCACCGCCAACAGCAACAGGATTGCGCCGGTTACTTTTACCTGTCTTTTCATCTTTCTATCCCCATATGCTTTTTGATAAAGCTCAGGGCGCCTTTTTCCAGGCGCGACACCTGGGCCTGGGAAATGCCCAGCAGCCTGGCGACCTGGACCTGGGTCATGCCCACCATAAAGCGCTTGTGCAGTATCTCCTTTTCCCGGGGCGAAAGCTTATCCAGGGCCTCCTTGAGCAACAGTTTCTGCATCCAGCTGGTGTCGTCGTTGCCGGCGTCGCGGATTTGGTCCATGAGGTACAGCGGGTCGGTGCTGTCGTTATAGACCGATTCGTGGAGGGAAATGGGATCAAAATTGGCATCCAGGGCATGAACGACTTCCTCGGGAGGCAATTCCAGGGAAGCGGCAATTTCTTCGATGGTAGGCTCCCGGCCGATACGCTTGGCCAGCTGCTCCCTGGCCTGCAGGGCCTTGTGGGCTATTCTGCGCAGCGAGCGGCTGACCCTGATTACATTGTTGTCCCGCAGGTAGCGGCGAATTTCTCCAAGAATCATGGGCACGGCGTAGGTGGAAAACCGCACACCCATGCCGGGATCAAAATTGTCCACCGCCTTGACCAGGCCCACGCAGCCCACCTGGAAGAGGTCGTCGATGTTTTCTCCCCGGTTGTGAAACTGCTTGAGCACGCTCAGTACCAGGCGCAAATTGCCGCGGATTATCTTCTCCCGGGCTTCCTTGTTCCCCTGGAGCTTCTGCTGGAACAACCTGTCCATTTCCTGGGCAGACAGAACGCGCAGGGCGAAGGTATCGATGCCGCTGACCGTTACCCTTCGGTTTTGCACTGGCAATCCCTCCCAATATTCCTTCGCCCAATAGTATTGCCAGAAATACCCTTATTTTAAACATAAAAAAATGCCTTGCGGCATTTTTATTTGGCAGCCTTTGCCCACACCACCCGCTCTTTGCCGCCCAGGTCCCTTTCGGCCCTGGGCCGGGGGAAACCGCCGGCGATAAAGAGTTTTTTAACCTCCTCGGCCTGCCCGTCGCCTATTTCCACAAACAGCAGGCCGCCAGGCGCCAAATACTCCTTTACGTTGCGGAGCAAACGGCGGTAATGGAAAAGCCCGTCGGCGCCGGACACCAGAGCCAGGGGAGGTTCATGGAGCACTTCGGGCTGCAAAGTTTTGTACTCCGCCCGGGACAAGTAAGGCAGATTGGCGGTAATACAGTGGAACCCCAGCTCCCGCCAGCCGGCCAACGGGCGCAGCAAATCGCCGGCGTAAAAAATCACCCGCTCCAATACGCCCAGCAAACGCGCGTTTTCCCTGGCCACCTGCAACGCCCGCTCCGACAAGTCGACGGCCGCCAGGCAGGCGCCAGGCAACATTTTTAACAGGCTGAGGCCAATGGCGCCGCTGCCCGTCCCGATATCTGCCAGCCGGAGGCGGAACTGGGCGGGGAACTGTCTGGCCGTCTCCGCCGCCGCCGTCTCCACCAGGATTTCCGTTTCAGGACGGGGGATGAGGACGTCTTCGGTGACTATAAACTCCCAGCGCAGAAAGGGTTTCTTGCCGATGATATAAGCCGCCGGCCTGCGCCGGACCCGCTGCGCCACGGCTTCCTCGTAGTCGCGCAGTTGGGCAGGGGAAAGGACTTCCTCGTCGTGACCGATAATTTCGGCGGCGGAAAGGCCCAGGCGTGCCGACAGCAGCACCTGGGCCTCAAACCACGGCCTTTCCAGCCCGGCCGCCTTTAATTTGGCCGCGGCTGCAGCAAGGGCTTGCCTGCGCGTAACCATGTTATTCCATCCTCGCCAGGCGCGCCACCTGGTCGGCGGTGATGAGGTTATCGATAATCTCGTCCAGGTCGCCGTTGAGGATTTCATCCAGCCGGTGGGTGGTCAGGCCGATACGGTGGTCGGTTACCCGGCTCTGGGGAAAGTTGTATGTCCTGATCCGCTCGCTGCGCTCGCCGGTCCCCACCTGGCTGCGCCTCTCCGCCGCCAGCTCGGCCTGCTGTTCGGCCTGCAGTTTTTCGTAAAGGCGCGAGCGCAGCACCCGCATGGCCTTTTCCCGGTTTTTAAGCTGGGATTTTTCGTCCTGGCAGGAAACCACTATGCCCGTGGGCAAGTGCGTTATCCGCACGGCTGACTGGGTGGTATTGACGCTCTGCCCGCCGGGACCTGTGGCGCAGAACAAGTCGATGCGCAGGTCGTTGGGATTAATTTCCACTTCCACCTCTTCGGCTTCCGGCAACACCGCCACGGTCACCGTAGAAGTGTGAATCCGCCCGCCCGATTCGGTGGCGGGAACCCGCTGCACCCGATGGACGCCGCTCTCGAATTTCAGCCTGCTGTACGCACCTTTTCCTTCAATGACAAAAATGATCTCCTTGATGCCGCCGATATCGGTGTAGTGGGCGTCCAATATTTCGGTTTTCCAGCGGCGCGCTTCGGCATAGCGGGAATACATTTTGAAAATCTCCATGGCAAAGAGGGCTGCCTCTTCGCCGCCGGCGCCGCCGCGAATCTCCATGATCACGTTCTTTTCGTCGTTGGGATCCTTGGGAAGCAAGAGCATTTTCAAGCGCTGCTCCAGTTCCTCCAGCTGCTCTTCCAGTGTCCCGGCCTCCTCCTTGGCCAGTTCCACCAATTCGGGGTCGGCTTTTTCGGCAATTATTTCCCTGGCTTCCGCCAGGGCCTGCTTTTTTTGCTTGTATTGCCGGTAGGTTTCCACCGTCTCGCTCAAAGAGGCGTGCTCCTTGGTCAGTTCCAGCCAGCGTTTGTGGTCCTTGCTGACCAGTTCGGGATCGGAGAGTTCTTTTTCCAGATGTTCGTATTTTTGCAGCAGCGCCTCCAACTTGTCCAGCATAGCCATCACACCTTTTGCTTCTGAATATATTTCTGCATAATTATATCTTTTCGCGCTGCGAGGGGTCAACCACTTGCCCCAGGGCTGCCAGCGCCACTTCCAGTTGAGCCAAATCCGGTTCCCGGGTGGTCAGCTTTTGCAGCAGCAAACCCGGAGCCCTGGCCAGGCGCGCTGCCAGGCTGTTGCTTTTGGCCGTCCATCTGGTCAGTTCATACCCCAGTCCCGCCAGTACCGGAAGCATGGCCAGCCGGAGCAACAGCCTTGCCCCCAGGGCAGCAGGATTAAAAAGGGAAAACAGGAGAGTGCTCAACACCACAATCAACAACAAAAAACTGGTCCCGCAACGGGGGTGCAGCCGGGAACAACCAGCCGCCGCTTCCGGGGTCAGGGGCAGGTCCTGCTCCCAGCAGTGGATGGCTTTGTGCTCGGCGCCGTGGTACTGAAAGGTGCGCCGGATATCCGGAGAAAGATTGCCAAGCAACAAATACCCCACAAAGAATACAATACGCAACAGCCCTTCGGCCATGTTCAGCAACACCGGAGCAACGTCGTTTGCGCTTCGCAACACGTTGACCAGCGCCGCCGGCAACAAAAAAAACAGGCCGATGACCAGAACCAGCGCAAAGGCAACAGCGGCCGCCAGTTGCCAGGATGGAATTTCCTCTTCGTCCAGCAGCTGCGCCGACCTGCCCAGGCTGGAAACCGCTCCCGCAAGGGAATCAGCCAGGGCGGCGACGCCGCGCAATACGGGCAGTCTCAGCAGAGGCCAGCGTTGCGCCAGGGGCCGAAGTTCAACCGCTTCGGTAATGATGTTGCCGTCGGGGGCGCGGACCGCCAGGGCCTGCCGGTCCCGGCTGCGCATCATCACGCCCTCCAAAACGGCCTGGCCGCCAATGGCGTCCCGCTTCATCTGGGAACCTCGTGGCAACGGCGGCACCGGGCTTCGTAGGCTTCCGAAGCCCCAACCAAAATGGTCGGCTCGCTGGCCCGGGCAGGCTTTCCGTTGACAAGACGCTGGGTGCGATTGGCGGGATTGCCGCATTTCATGCAGATTGCCTGGAGCTTGTCCACATACTCGGCGGTGGCCATGAGGGCGGGGGTGGGACCGAAGGGCAGGCCGCGAAAGTCCATATCCAGGCCGGCCACGATTACCCGTTTGCCCTGGTCTGCCAGGCGCCGGCACACGTCCACCAGCCCCATATCGAAAAACTGCGCCTCGTCGATGGCAACCACCTGGGTATCCGGCTCCACTTTGGCAAACAGGACTCCCGAGTCTTCCACGGCCACGGCTTCCTCCTGGGAGCCGGTGTGGGAGACGACGTTGTTATCGGCATAGCGGTTGTCCAGCAAAGGCTTGAATACCTGGATCTTGAGGCGGGCTATTTTGGCTCGCTTGACGCGGCGGATAAGCTCTTCGCTTTTTCCGCTGTACATGCTGCCGCAAATTACCTCTACCCAGCCCATGTCTTTCATTAGATGCATGGAATACCCCCCAGCAAAGAAATCTCAGTCGGGTTTATATTCTCTTCCCGGGGGGAATTTCCCTGCTAAACGCTACGGCAACACCAGCCGGGGGTTGACGGGTCTGCCATTGACCCGAACCTCAAAGTGGAGGTGCGGTCCTGTGGAATTTCCTGTGGAACCGACCCGGGCTATCAGCTGGCCCTGTTGCACCCGCTCTCCTTTTTTCACCAGTATTTCCGAGGCATGGGCATACAGCGTCGCTGTCTGCTCATTGTGCCTTATTTCCACCATGTACCCGTAGGAACCCCGCCAACCGCAGTCGGTGACGACTCCTGCCGCAGCAGCATAAATTGGTCTGCCCGTCGGGCCGGCAATATCGATGCCGCCGTGGAAACTCCTTCCCCGCATGCCGAAACCGGAAGTAATGCGACCCCTCAGCGGCCAAATCAAACCAGGCACCGACCGCAACGACGGGCTGCGGCTGACGACCGAGGCAAAGGGAGGAGGTTCCGGCAATTTGGCTCCGGGCAATATCAGCGTGGAACCGGGTTGCAGTTCGCTGCTGTCCAGGGCGTTGGCAAACCAAATGGTTTCCACGTCAATTTGGTATTTTTCCGCCAGGGCTTCCAGTTCATCCCCCGGGGCAACGGTGTACAGCAGACCCGTCACCGCCGGAAACTTCAGCTCCTGGCCGGGATAAATCAAATGGGGATTGGCTATGCCGTTGCTGGCGGCAATGGAAGCCACGCTGACGCCAAAAGCAGCGGCAATGGCTGTAAGGGTATCTCCCTTTTGTACGACATAGGTTATGACCTGTTCACGCTGTTCCTTGTACTCCTTATAACGCAAACACAATTCAGGTGAAAGGTAGTCTGAATTTGCCAGTTCAGTTACCATAGCCTCCACATCCTCAATGGACTGGGCGGCCGCCGTCCCGGCCGGCAGCAGGGCAAGAATCAGGACTGCCGCAATTATGCCGGGCGCGCTGAGCTTGAACATTGTCAGATCACCTCATCACGGTTTTTCGAAATTTTTCCAAACCCAGCCCTATTATATCCGGCAAATTTCCAAATATACGCATCAGACCAGGACACCGGCCTTGTACACCAAAGTTGCGCCCAGCAAGTAAAGGATGACAATGCCGATGGAATCGAAACCCAGGTTAAAAACGCTTTTCTCCGACCTGTATATTAAGCCGATGACGGCGATTGCCATCAACGCCATGGCCAGGAGCCCGGTAACGAGGTGGGCAGGAGACACGGCGCTTAAGAAGGGGCCAGACCGATAAAACAGGTCGGCGACAAAGAGGATGAATATGTTCATGACATTGGCCCCAAAAATATTGCCGATGGCCAAATCCAGGGCGCCCATCCGGGCGGCAGTCATTGTCGACACCAGCTCGGGCAGAGAAGTTATAACCGCCACAAAGAAAGAGCCTACAAAAGTACCTCCCAAACCGGTGACCACGCTTAATTCATCGGCCGTTACCGCCAGTTGCCGCCCCGACAGAAAGATGAGCGCTCCGGCAAAAATAAATACTGTTAGCGCCCGGGCCAGGGACTTGTCCCGGTACTGGGGTGCATCCGGCCCGGTTTCGCCGTTTTTTCGCTCATACCGGGTAATCAGGCGCAATCCGCCGATGAAGATGAGCAATATCAACAAGCTGTCCAGGCTGATTTTCACACCAGGTATTGTTACGCCTGTCCCGCCCAAAATGGCGATGCAGCTCAAGCCCAGCAACAACATGCCAATGGAGGCAGTCAGGATATGGCCTTTGCTGACATAGTATAGCACCGGCCCGCGACCCTGGACCACGTCCACCACGGCAATTATCACGATGTTGAACATGTTGCTGCCAAAAACATTGCCCAGGGCAATGTCCGGGTTGCCGATAACTGCGGCCTGGATACTGGTCACAATTTCCGGCAAGGACGTGGCCAGGGGGAGGAGCATGGCGCCAACCCACATCCTCCCCATTCCGGTTTTTTCGGCAATTATGTCGGCATTCCGGGACAAGTTGATGGCTGCGATTATGATCACCGTGGCGGAAATAATAAACCGCATCCACAATAAAAACATTTTCCTCTACTCCTTGTCAGAATACATTTTTGTACAGTATACCTCCCGCTGTTTTCGGAGGCAAAGTAAAAAGCTGATGCCAAAGCATCAGCCTACCTGCATTTTTCAAATACCAGGGGTTTGCGGGCCATATTGTGCCGGGCATCGACATAGCGCACCGTGCCCGTCTTGTAGCGCATGACGATGGAATGGGTGGAAGCCGTCTCGCCGTGGAAACGGACCCCCCGCAACAGGTCGCCGTCGGTGATGCCGGTGGCGGCAAAGATGCAGTCATCGCCCCGCACAAAGTCCTCCATGGTCAGCAGCGCCCTGGGTTCGGCCAGGCCCATGGCCCGAACTCTCTCTTCCTGGGCTTTGTCGGCTGGACAGAGACGCCCCTGGAGTTCTCCGCCCAGGCACTTGAGAGCCACGGCGGCCAGCACTCCTTCCGGCGCCCCGCCGATTCCCAAAAGCATGTCGACGCCGGAACCGGCTACGGCAGCAGATATGGCCGGCGCAACGTCGCCATCGGAGATGAGCTTGACCCTGGCCCCGGCTTCCCGCACTTTGGCAATGATTTCTTCATGGCGGGGGCGGTCCAGTATGACCACCACCAGGTCCCGCACATCTTTGTTGGAAGCCCTGGCCACCGCTTTCAGGTTCTTGGCCGGCGGATCGTCGAGATTGATTTTGCCTGCGGCACAGGGTCCCACCGCTATCTTGTCCATGTAGATATCCGGAGCGTGCAACAAGCAACCCCGGGGCGCCACGCCCACTACGGCAATGGAATTGGGCAACCCCTTGGCCACCAGGTTGGTTCCCTCCACGGGGTCCACCGCCACATCGACCTCGGGCCCGCCGCAACCCACCTTTTCGCCTATGTACAACATAGGCGCCTCGTCAATTTCCCCCTCGCCGATGACCACTGTCCCGCTTATTTGCACGGTATCGAACATTCTCCGCATGGCATCCACTGCCGCGCCGTCGGCTTCTTCCTTGCAACCCAGCCCCATCCAGCGGGCAGAGGTCAGGGCGGCTGCTTCGGTGACCCGCACCAGCTCCAGGGCCAGTTCCCTTTCCATCCGCACTCTCACTCCTTCGGTATATCACATTTATCCCTTTATGACATACTTATTCTCTGCCCGCCGATATAATTCCTGCAAAAAAGCCGGGGACACCCGGCTATTTCAGTTTTTCCCAATCCTTTAAAAACCTGGCAATTCCCTGGTCGGTGAGGGGATGTTTCGTCGCCGCCAGCAAAATGTCATAGGGAACGGTGGCGTAATGAGCGCCGACCCTGATGGCGTCGGCTATGTGACCGACGTTGCGGATGCTGGCCGCAATGATCTTGCTGTCCAAACCGTAATGAGCAAAGGCATCGACGATATCCCGGACCAGGCCGATTCCGTCAGCGTTGACATCGTCCAGGCGCCCCACAAAGGGGCTGACGTAGGTGGCCCCCGCCCGGGCGGCCATCACCGCCTGGTTGAGGGAAAAGATCAGAGTGACGTTGGTCTTTATTCCTTTGGCGGTGAGGATCTTGGTGGCTTTAAGCCCTTCCGCCGTCATCGGTATTTTAATGACGATGTTGGGAGAAAGGCGGGCCAGGGCCAGCGCCTCATCCACCATGCCCCGGCTGTCCAGGCTAATGACCTCGGCGCTGATGGGGCCGTCGACTATGGCGATAATTTCCTGCAGGAGCTGTTGAAAATCCTTGCCTTCCCGGGCCACCAGTGTGGGGTTGGTGGTAACGCCCTCGATGACCCCCAGCTCCCACGCTTCCCTAATCTGCTCAACGTTGGCTGTGTCGATAAAAAACCGCATGGTTTCCTCCTAAGCCCGCCCGGCGCTGCCGAACAGGGAGATTTTTTCCTTGACCACCTGTTTCAGCGCTTCCCGGGCCGGTCCCAACAGCTTGCGCGGGTCGATTTCGCCGGGTTTTTCGGAGAGAACCCGGACGATGGCTGCCACAAAAGCCTGGCGCAGGTTGGTATCTATGTTGACCTTGCATATCCCCAGGGATATGGCCCGCTTTATGGCCTCGTCGGGCACACCGGAAGCTCCGTGCAGCACCAGGGGAACATCCACCAAATCCGCAATGGCCTTGAGGCGGTCGAAATCCAGCTTGGGTTCGCCCTTATAAACACCGTGGGCAGTGCCAATGGCTACGGCCAGGGCATCGACGCCGGTGCGGGCGACAAACTCCTGCGCCTCTTCAGGAACAGTCATCGTCGCTTCCCGGTCGCTGACGGAGATATCGTCTTCGGTGCCGCCAATGCGGCCCAGCTCGGCTTCCACCGACACGCCGACAGCTCTGGCCACCTTAACTACTGCCAGCGTCGCGGCTATGTTTTCTTCCAGCGGGAGCTTGGAACCGTCATACATCACCGAGCTAAACCCCGCCCGGATACACTGAACTGCCTGCTCAAAGCTGGTACCGTGGTCCAGGTGCAGGGCAACGGGCACCTTGACCTTTTCAGCAGCCGCCCTGACCATGGCAACGATATAGTCCAGCCCGGCATACTTGATGGCGCCCTGGCTGGCCTGCAAAATGACGGGCGCTTCCATTTCCTCGGCCGCCTCCACAATACCCTGGACGATTTCCAGGTTGTTGGCATTGAAAGCGCCTATGGCGTACCCGTCCTTCCGGGCCCGCTCCAACAGAGACGACATCGGTACAAAAGACAACCTACAACCCTCCAATATTTAATATTTTCCTGGCTTCCGCCGGGGTGGCCACCTCGCGGCCCAATTCCGCCGCCAGTCGGGCAATGCGCGCCACCAGCTCTTCATTGCCCTTGGCCAACTGCCCTTTTTTATAATATATGTTGTCTTCCAGGCCAACACGCACATGCCCGCCCAAAATAATGGCCATTACGCCCAGGGGCAGTTCCGCCCTGCCGATGCCGGCCACCGACCAAGTGCAACCCGGCGGCAACAGGCTGCGCATGTACATCAGGGCTTCCGGCGTTCCCGGCATGGCGCCGGGCACGCCCAGGACAAAATCAAAATGCAGGGGCAGTTGCAAAATGCCTTCCTTGACCAGGGTCAGAGCGTTGTTGATCATGCCGGAGTCAAAAGCCTCTATTTCGGGCGTCACGCCCCGCTCAACCATGGCCCGGGCAAAAGTGCGGATATCTTCCATGGTATTGACAAAAATGTCCTCGCCAAAATTGACGCTGCCGGTGGAAAGGGTGGCCATGTCCGGCCTCAGGTCTACCGGCTGCAAACGCTCTTGGGCGCTCATGCCTACGGCGCCGCCGGTGGAGACCTGTATGATGACGTCGCTGCGCTCCCGGATGCCGTCGATTATTTCTTTGTACACGGCGGGATCCTGTGTGGAACTGCCGTCACGGTTGCGGGCGTGGAGGTGGACGATGCTGGCCCCCGCCTGGACGCAGCGCAACGCCGACTCAATGATTTCCTCAGGGGTTACCGGCAAAGCGGGATTGGCTTCCTTGGTGGTTTCGGCGCCGGTCAGGGCGGCAGTTATAATCAGCTTTTCCATCATATCACTCTTCTCTGGCGCTCTTTGGGCACGACACAGGTACCTCGCGCCCTGGCCACCAGTATCGGCGACTGGAGTTTTTCTGCGGCCGACGGACCGGCTTCAGGGGCCGCGGCAATTATTTTTTTGGCTTCAAAATGCATGGTTCGGGAAGTATTACCCACCTTTTCCAGCCTGGCTGTTACTTCCACAAAGTCGCCGGCATATACCGGGGCGGTAAATTCTATGTTTTCGTAAGCCACGAACAGGCCTTCATCCCCGTCGGTACAGATCAGCAAGGCAGTGGCGGCATCTCCGAACAGGCCCACAATCCTGGCCCCGTCAACAAGACCGCCCCCGTAATGGGCATCCTGCGCACTCATGCGCACCCGCAAAGTAAATTCCATCAACAACACCCCTTCTATGTTAACTCATCCGTTAACTCTTCCAAGAGCTGCAGGACGGCATCCATGTCAAAGGGCTTTTCCAAATACGCACTGGCGCCCATGCTCATGACCCTTTGCCTGAGGTCAGCCTGGCCCTGGGCGGTCATCATTACTACCGGGGGATGTTTTGGTTGCGCAACAATTTTCTTTAAAGCCGTCACTCCGTCCAGGCGCGGCATTTTTACGTCCAAAAAAACCAGGTCCACCCTGCGCTCCTGCATGATTTCGATAACCTCTTCGCCGCTGGCGGCTTCCATCAACTCGTATTTGTCCTTGCTCAGAACCTCCGCCAGTATGCGCCTTACTCCCGGCTGGTCATCGGCCACCACAATCAGTTTTTTAGCCAAAACCTCTCCCCCTCAGCCTTTGTGCGACAGCCTCCCCCTCACTATTTCTACTAAAGGCCGGCTTTTCCTGCCAGCCTGGAGTACCTGATGCTGGCTGCCACGAAATCTCTGAAGAGGGGATGGGCCCGGTTGGGTCGGGACTTAAACTCCGGGTGGTACTGGGTTCCAATGTACCACGGGTGTTGTGGCAACTCCACCGCCTCCACCAGGGAGTCGTCGGGGGACAGCCCGCTGAAGCGCAAACCCTTTTGGGCCAGCACATCCCGGTAGGCGTTGTTAAACTCATAGCGGTGCCGGTGACGCTCGTACACCAGCGTTTCACCGTAAATATCGTGGAGACGGCTTTGGGACTGAATTTTGCAGGGGTACAGACCCAAACGCATGGTGCCGCCCCGGCCCCTGACATTTCTCTGTTCCTCCATCAGCGTGATTACCGGGTGAGCTGTATCTGCGAATTCGGTACTGTGGGCACCGGCCAGACCCGCTGCGTTGCGGGCGTACTCAATGACCATGCACTGCATGCCCAGGCAGATGCCGAAAAGGGGCACGTTATTTGTGCGCGCAAAATTGCAGGCAGCAATCTTGCCCTCAATGCCCCGGTCGCCAAAGCCGCCGGGGATGATTATTCCCGCAGCGTCCTGCAAAACCCCGCAACCCTGGGTTTCCAGCTGTTCCGAGTCGGTCCAGACAATGTCCACCTGCACATTGTTGGCTAAACCGGCGTGGTACAGGGCTTCTACGACGCTGAGATAGGCGTCGCGCAAGGAAACATATTTGCCCACCAGGGCGATTTTTACCCTCTCCGACAGATTGCGTGTTCTTTGCACCAGGTTTTCCCACTCGGTTAAATCAGGGGGGCGCACTTCAAAACCCAGTCTGCGGCAGACCAGGTCCGCCATGCCCTGTTTTTCCAGGAGGAGAGGAACTTCGTAAATATGTTCGACATCGGCGTTTTCGATAACCGCCTTCTCGTCGATGTCGCAGAACAGGGCAATCTTGGCCCTGATACTCTCATCCAGGTGGTGCTGAGTCCTGCACACTATGATGTCGGGCTGGATCCCGATGCTGCGCAATTCCTTGACGCTGTGCTGGGTTGGCTTGGTCTTCAGTTCGCCGGCCTTTTCCAGCCAGGGAATCAGCGTGACGTGGATGTACATCACCGATTCCCGGCCGATATCGCTGCGCAGCTGGCGAATAGCTTCCAGAAAGGGCAGGCTTTCGATGTCCCCCACAGTGCCCCCGATTTCGGTAATGACCACATCGGCATCCTTTTCCTCGCCGGCCCTCAAAATCTGGCACTTGATTTCGTTGGTAATGTGGGGAATGACCTGGACTGTCTTGCCCAGGTATTCTCCCTGCCGCTCTTTTTGAATTACCGACCAGTATACTTTGCCTGCGGTGATGTTGTTGGTCTTGGACAAATTTATATCAATAAAGCGTTCATAGTGCCCCAGGTCCAGATCTGTTTCCGCCCCGTCGTCGGTGACAAACACTTCGCCATGCTGAAAAGGGCTCATGGTTCCGGGGTCGACGTTTATATACGGGTCAAGCTTTTGGATGGTCACCTTAAGCCCCCTGGCCTTGAGGAGACGGCCCAGGGAAGCTGCAGTGATGCCTTTGCCCAGAGATGAAACTACTCCGCCGGTAATAAATATATACTTGGTCAAGACTCCTACTTCCCCTTCCTGCTCTTTTTCTTTCCCTATTGTATCTTTTCTTGCCGGGGCAAGCAAACCATTTGCCTGCTAGTTGCCCAGTTTTCTTTGCACCATTTCCCGGACAATAAAACTGGCAACCTGGCGCGGAGTAGTTCCCGGGCCAAAGCCTGCATCGTAACCCAGTTCCACCGCCAATTGATGGGAAATGCGGGGGCCGCCAGCCACCAGCACCACTTTGTGCCGAATCCCTTCTGCCTCCAGCATCTCCACCAGTTCGGTCAAATTGGGGATGTGGATGTCGCGCTGGGTAACCACCTGGGAGACCAGAATAGCGTCGGCCTTGCGCCGCACTGCCTCAGCCACCAGTGCGGCGTTGGGCACCTGGCTGCCCATGTTCCACGCGTTGATCCAGGGATACCGCTCCAGCCCGTATTCGCCCTTGTATCCCTTCATGTTGATGATGGCGTCTATGCCCACCGTGTGGGCATCGGTTCCCGTACAAGCGGCCACCACGTTGATCTTGCGGCCTATGTGCTCTTTGATATAATCGTTGATCTCAAAGAAGTCCATTTCCTCCAGCCCCGCCTCCGCCACCTGCAGCCGCGACAGGTCAACGGAATGACGGCAGCGTCCGTATACCACAAAAAAGCTAAATCCCTGGCTCACCGGGGTCATGTATGCAATTTCGGCATGCTCCAGTCCCATCTGTACAGCCAGGTTAAGCGCCGCCGCCCTGGCCAGGGGACCGGCATCCACAGGCAGGGTAAAGGACAGCTGGACGGCGCCGTCGTCCAGGGCATCGCCATATGCCTTAATCCGCTTTGTTTCCGTCATTGCGCTGCGCCTCCCTCAGTTCAGTGCTCATTTCCTCCAGGAAGGGATTACAGTATCCCTGAGCCTGCATGACGACTCCTTCCAGCCCTTTGCCGCCGTCCCTGGAGCGCTTGACAGCGGCGAACATCCCCTGTTCCAGTGCGGCAAAGAGGCCGATGTCGGCCACCCGGGCCAGAAATTCCGCAGCTTTGGCCAAGACCTCCCGGGCGCGTCCTTCGATTTTGCCTCCTGCCCTGATTTCCAGTTCCTGACCCAAATGCCGGGCGTTGTTCATGACGTACTTGGCCCCCTCCAGAGCCAGGTAACGGTCCTGCAGAAAGGGAGTATGAATGGCCTCGGTCAGCATCCCCAGCAGGTGGATGCCCTGACCGGTCAGCACCGATGTGAGGTTGAACAGGCCGTTGAGCAGATAGCCTTTAAATATGTTGCCGGTCATGTGCTTGGTGGGGGGCATGTATTTCAATGGCGCCTGGGGAAAAAGCTGCCGGGCCAGCAAAGCCTGGGCAATTTCCAGCAGCAGGCCGTCTTCCAAATCCGGGTCAATCTCAAAGGCGTGGCCCAATCCCATCTGCCAGGGCCGGAGACCGGCTGCCAACGCCAGCTGTTCGTTGATAAATTGGGATGCCGTAACGGTGTGCGCCTCGGCGACGGCGTCGGCGGTGGTGAGATAGTTGTCTTCGCCGGTATTGATAATTATGCCGGCATAGGCGTTGATGGTCCGGGAAAAGTTCTGGTCGATCAAAGTCCTCTGCATGTTGATATCCCGGAAAAGTATGCCGTACAGGGCGTCGTTGAGCATCATGTCCAGCCGCTCCAGCGCCCCCAGGGCTGCTATCTCCGGCATGCACAGGCCCGAACAGTAATTGACCAGCATGATGTACCGGCCCAGCCTCTCGCCAACTTCATCCAAGGCTTTGCGCATAATCCGGAAGTTTTCCTGAGTGGCATAGGTGCCGCCAAACCCTTCCCTGGTCGCCCCGTGGGGCACGTAGTCCAGCAAAGACTGGCCGGTGGTCCTGATGACGGCAATGATGTCCGCTCCCTGCTCGGCCGCAGCCTGAGCCTGGACCACATCCTGCATAATATCCCCCGTAGCTACAATGACGTAAAGCCAGGGCGCCGGCCCCATGGGCAACCGGGCCAGCATTTCTTCCCGTTCCCGGCGCCGGTCGGCAATCCTTTGCAAACCGGGCCGGGCCAATTGGCGCAGGTAAGGATGCAGTTCTTCCGGGGCAAAGCGGGGCAGGGCGAACAAATCCAGCTCTCCCGCCGCCACCTGTTGCGCCACAGCGGCCGGGGACAAGCCCAATTGTTTGCAGGCGTTGCCCACCCAGTACGCCGCGCCGAGATTCAGTTCGCCCCGGGCGGCGATGGCGTCCACTACGATGTTGGCCAGGGGCACGCCGTCGGCGGCGTCGTTTATGCCCAGCAGGCGCAAAATGGCCCTCTCCACCGCCACCGTGGTTTTATCCCTGATGAAATCCTGTACATCGGCGGCTATTTTTTGGGCGGCGGCGCGGCAGTTTTCCACCAGGCCGGAATCCAGATTCAATTTCATTCTCTCAACTCCTTCCAGGGCTTGCGTCCAAGTTCTTTTTCCGCCAGGGCCAGCACCTCGGGCTCCAGCCCCAAAAAAGCGGCGATCTTCAATGCATCTCTGGGGACGGCGCCGGTGCCGGGCACCAGGCTGTAGTCCATCAAATTGCGGAGGGCTTCTGTGCCGCCGGCGCCCCGGGCCAATACAGTCTGCAAGTCCGCCGCAGACAGTCCGGCAACCTGTAAATGGGTGACCCCCGGCATCCCGGCAACCCCGGGGAAATGGGTCGCCGCCAGGGTCAGGCTGTTGCCCCCGGCCAGCCAGTGCAGGATGGCCCTGACCAGGGCGCTCCCCTCCCAGGGGTTGGTTCCCCGCGCCGGTTCGTCCAGCAAGTAGAGCCCGTGCCGGTTCTTGTGGGGCAACCAGGCCGCCAGCGCCTGGATTTCGGCGCCAAAAGTGCTGAGCCCGCGGTCGGCATCCTCGCCTTGCAGCGAATAATAAATAAATGCGCGCAGGGAAAATTCAAACTCCCTGGCCGGCACCAGCAGGCCGAGCTGGGCCATGGCCACCGCCAGGCCCACCGACTTCAGGGTGACAGATTTCCCGCCCATGTTGGCCCCCGTTATAACCGTTACCGGAGTGCGGCCCAGTTCCAAAGAAAGGGGCTGAAAAGACAGGCCTTGTGCCGCCAAGTGCTCGCCGATTACCGGGTTTGTAAATTCCGCCAGGCGGATGCAGTTGTCCCCGGTCAGCCGGGGCAGGCACCAGCCTGTTTCCCCGGCCAGGCGGGCCTTGGCCAGCAACAAATCTATGCGTCCCAGACGGCGGCACGCCGCCAGCAGTCTTGGCCCGGCAACGGCAACTTCCCGACTCAGTTTTTGCCGCACCTGTTGTTCCAGCGCACTTATATCCGTTTCCAGCCGGCCAATGTGCTCTTCCAGCGCCAGCATCTCGGCGCTGGGTTTTAAGGCAAACTCCGCCTCGCTAAATGTTTCTGCAGCCAAAACCAGCTGGGGCAGCCCGGCCACTTTGGCCAGCAACTCCCCTTCCAGCTTGTTAACCCGCAGGCGGCCCTGGTGATTGAAGGTTCTCCCGGTCAGCGCTTCAATTTCTTGCCGGCTCCTTTTTCTCATTTCCGCCAGCCTGTCTTTGAGCCGGCGTTGTTCCCGGCGCAGGGCCGCCAGGTTCGCCGCGCAGCTGTCACCGATGTAAAAGCCGGAATTGCTGCCGGCAGCCAGCGCTTCCCGCAAGCGGGACAAATCCGGCAGTTGCAGTCGGCGGGGAAGCCAGTCCGCAGGGGCCAGGAGCTGGGCCAGCTGTTCCGTTAACTGCAAAAAGCGTTTGACCGCAAACAGCTCCACATCCTCCAGAACCAGGCCCTCCCTGGCCTTGCGGACAATACCCCGGATATCTTTTAGCGAGCGCAGGCGCATTTCTACAGCGTCAACGGCAGCGGGCTCCAGGGCCCGGGCCGCCAGGACGCCGTGCACCAGCGCCCATTCCGCCCGGACCAGTTCCTCGCAACCAGGCAAGAATACCGGCATCCGGCTCTTGAGCAAACGGCCATACGGGCTCAGGGGCTGCAGGCGTTGCCTGATTCTGGTCAGGCCGATGCGTTCGGCACTGGCGTCATCGATAAAATTCATGTTTTCACCTCACGCCAAAGGGTCGACGACCAACACCCCGGGGAGCATTTTGGCAATGGCCTCCACCAGTGCCGCCCCGGGAATCCTTCTCCCGTGTTTCCCCACCGGATTAACGCTGACCCCCAATAGGTTGATGGGAGCCGCCGCCGTAACCGACACCCCGTTCCTTTCCAGTTCCTGCCACTGCCTGATATCTGCAAAAATCCTGGTGCCGTCCCTGACGACGACTTCCAGCCCGGGGATACGCTGTGCAGCTGCCGCCAGCAACCGCGCCAGCTCATTGGTCAGCGCTCCGCCCACCAGAAGACAACTCCATTGGGCGTCCAGGTAATCCAAAAGCTCCACCGGCCCATCGATTAAGGTGGCCATGGGCAGGGGCTTGACGGTGCCGTCGCGGCTTTGCACTCCTGATCTGCCGGCGGCCAAAAGTCCGGCGCCTTGCGGGGTAAGGCGGACAGATGCCGGCAGCAGCAATTTCCGGGCCGAGAAGACGGTGCTTTCCACCACGCGCTCCAGGTCGTAGCTGAGCACCGCCCCCGTGGCCAGAATCGCCGCTTCTGTTACCGCAGGCGCCGAAGCGGCAATTCTGTCCAGGGCGCCGTCGATTAATACCAGGTCGGACCAGTCCAGCAGAGCATCTATGGCGGCCTGCACATCCCTGGTGCGCTCAGGACCGCTGATTTCCGCCGTCCCCGGCTCCCGCACCCGCGCCAGCACAATTTCGCCCAGGGGGTTGCTGATGTCCAGGGACGCCAATATTTCCAGGCGGGCGGTGCCCTGGCCGAGACACCCGCCGGCGGTGGCCACTACGGCGCCGCGGGGCAGGACCACGGGAGGTTTGGGCAGGTCCGTCAGCACATCGGCCTTTTCTCCGTCCCTGCCCGTGGATGTCAGCCCCACCGTGAGGCCCCGGTTGCTCAATCCGTCCAGCAGGCAGTTAACCGTCACCGTTTTTCCGGTGTTTTTGGCCAGGCCGACCACGGCTATGCTCTTGTACTGCACAGCCCGGTCCAGCAATTCTTTCACTGGCGCCGCCTTCCCCGCTCCAGGTTGCGGGGCTCCAGGCTTACTTCCTTTCCCGCCAGCAGGCCGTGCACCCCCAGAGCATCCCGGCAATACTCGCAGTCGCAGACGGGGGAACGGTAATCCGCCGGCTGCGTGTAGGTGGCAATAACCCCTTCGTAATTGCGCAGCACAACTTTTTCCGGCGACTGAGAAATCAAGTACTGGGGCATGACCGGGATCTTGCCGCCTCCGCCCGGAGCGTCGATTACATAGGTGGGGACGGCAAACCCCGAGGTGTGCCCGCGCAGGCCCTCAATTATCTCAATGCCCTTGGCTACGCTGGTGCGGAAGTGTTCGATACCCCTGGACAGGTCGCACTGATAAATGTAATAAGGCCTGACCCTGTTCATCACCAGCAGGTGCACTAATTTTTTCATTACGCCGACGCAGTCGTTGATTCCGCGCAGCAACACCGACTGGTTCCCCAGGGGAATGCCGGCATCGGCCAGGCGGGCCAGGGCGGCGCTGGACTCGGGGGTTATTTCCTTGGGGTGGTTGAAATGGGTATTAATCCAGATGGGGTGGTATTTCTTGAGCATATTTACCAGTTCAGCGGTGATGCGCTGGGGCATGACCACAGGCGTCCTGGTCCCGATCCTGATTACTTCCACGTGTTTTATGGCCCGCAGCCGCTGAATAATTGATTCCAGGTGGCTGTCGGAAATCAGCAACCCGTCGCCGCCGGATATCAGGACGTCGCGCACTTGCGGGGTGTTGCGGATATACTCCAGAGCCCTTTCCACCCGGTCCCGGGGCAATGCCTTGTCGGTGGTGCCGGTAAAACGCCTGCGCGTACAGTGACGACAGTACATGGAGCACTGATCGGTGACAAGAAACAGCACCCGGTCAGGATAGCGGTGGGTAAGGCCCGGCACCGGCGAATCCACGTCTTCTGCCAGGGGATCGTCCATGTCGCCGGCGCCCATGTTCAGTTCCCGGGCAACGGGCACCGCCTGGCGCCGTATGGGGCAGTTGGGGTCATCCGGATCCATCAGGCTGGCATAGTAGGGCGTTATGGCCATGCGCAACGTTTCCAGACACCGGCGGATACCGTCTTCTTCTTCGGCGGTCAGATTGATGACCTGTTTCAGCGTCTCCACATCGGTGATGCGGTTTTGCAACTGCCAGTGCCAGTCGTTCCATTGGTCCGGGGTCACATCTTTGTATAACGCAATGCGTTTATAAGCCGTCATCTTCATCCCCCTTATGCATACAGGCTGGTGAACAATTCTCTCAGCGTGTCGTTTTCACGCACACAATCCAGGGCCACCTGGGCGTGGCCGGCGGTATATCCGTTGCCGATGAGCATCTGCACATCTTTGCCAACCCCCTCGGCGCCCAGAGCGGCAGCGGTAAAGCTGGTGGCCATGCTGAAAAAGTAAACCAGTCCCCCGTCCCTGGTGGCCAAAACAGAAGCCATTTCCGTCCCGGGAACATCCACGCAGTTTATGGTGACGTCGGCCAGGTCGCCGGCAGTAGCTTCCTCAACCTTGCGCAAAACCGCCAGCGGCTGGGTGGCATCTGCCTGGATTATTACGTCTGCCGCCTCCAGTTGCGCAACTCTGTCCAGTGCAGCTTCGGCATAGTCCAGGGCAATTACCCGGCCGGCGCTGCCTACGCGCTTCCGGGCCTGATGCAAACACAGCAGTCCGGATTTGCCCCCCGCGCCAATGATCAGCACTGTGGCGCCAGGGGAGACAATTTTGGCTGTTTGCGCGGGGGCGCCGGCTACGTCCAGCACTGCCAGGGCCAGTTTATCCGGCAAGTCCGCGGGCATTTTGGCATAGATGCCGCTGGCGAACAAAACGGCCTGGCCCACGACGTCCACCTGGCAGGTTTCCGGGCGGACAGCGAGAATCCTGTCTATTTTCAACGGCGTCAGAGACAGTGACACCAGGGTGGCAATTCTGTCCCCCACAGCCAGGTCGCGTCCCCTCAGTTCCGGGCCGATGTCGGCTACCCGGCCGATCAGCATGCCTCCGGAACCGGTTACGGGGTTGTGCTGTTTCCCCCGTTCCGCCACAGTCTTCAGGATGATCTTCTTGATTCCCTCGACGTCTCCTCCGGCCTCTCGGGACATTTGCCGGAAGCTGGCGGCGTCGATATTCAGCGTTTCCGCTGCAATGAGAATTTCATTGTCCCAGATGGCCGGCGAATTGTCCAGTTTCCAGGCCGGCTGGGGCAGGGAACCGGCAGGTTCAATGCTTCTGTGGCTGCCATAGCGGCAACCGCCTGTTTTGTACACGCCAAAGCACCTCCTTTTGCTGCCTTGATTATATGCAACTATCATGCCAACTGTAGTCTTTTAGCCGGCGCTGCAGGGTCTGGCGCGGTATCTGCAGGTATTCGGCTGTGCGGCTGATATTGCCCCCATTGGCCTGCAGGGCCTGACGAATCAGGTTCTCTTCGTATTTTGCAACCTTTGCCCGCAGTGATTGGGGCGCAGCGCCGGCCCGGTACTGTTCCGGCAGGTCCTCGGGCTCAATGAGGCCGGCGCTGCGGAAGTTCAGCACCCCCTCCAGCAAATTGGACAATTCCCGGATATTGCCCGGCCATGGCCACGCCTTTAACAGCTCCAGCGCCTGTGCGCTGATGCCCGTCACCCTGGTACCCAGCTTGGCATTGTGTTTGGCGAGGAAGTGCCGGCAGAGCAGGGGGATGTCTTCTTTTCTTTGCCGCAGGGGCGGCAGGGTCAGGCTGACGACGTTGAGCCGGTAGTACAAGTCGGGGCGCAGGGTTGTGCTGGGGTCCCGGGACATGGCGGCAATAATCCGCACATCCGCCTTGCGGCTTTTGGTGTCGCCCAGCCGGCGCAACTCCCCGGTTTCCAAAACCCGCAACAGTTTGGCCTGCAGCGGCCGGGGCAGGGCATTCAGTTCGTCGAGAAACAAGGTGCCTTTGTCGGCCAGCTCAAACAGCCCGGGCAAATCCCTGGCTCCGGTGAAGCTGCCTTTGACGCTGCCGAAGAGAAGGGCGTCCAGCAAGCTCTCGGGCAACGCCGCGCAGTTTTGCGCCACAAACGGCATGTTGCGGCGCGGGCTTTCGTTGTGAATGGCCTGCACCAGCAATTCTTTGCCCGTCCCCGTTTCGCCAATTACCAGCACCGGCGAATCTGTGTGCGCCGCCAGGGCAGCCCGGGCCACCACGTCTCTGAGTGCCGGGCTGGAGCCGACAATATCGTCAAAGCGGTACCTGGCTGTCTGCCGGCTGTCTGGGGAGCCGGTCCCGGCAGAGAGCCGGCGCCTGAGCTCGACGATCTGTTCCGTCAGCTTCCTGATTTGCGAGATGTCCCTGGCCACCTCCACGGCGCCCAGCAGCGCACCCTGCCGCCCAAAAACGGGCAACGTGGTGTTGATGGTTTCAATCTCCACGCCCCTGAGATTGGTATACACCTGGTGCTGATCAATAATAGGCTTCCCCGTTCGCGCCACCCTGAGCAGGGTGCTGGTATCTTTGTTGAGGGAAGGAAACACGTCCAGCACGTGTTTGCCCAGGACATCGGCGACCTCCAGGCCGTCCATTTCCGCGGCGGCGCCATTGTAGTAACGGGTGATCCCCTCTGTGTCCACCATGTGTATACCGTGATTGCTTTGCTGCAAGACCACTGCCAATACAGCCTCTGCCAGGCTCATGGCCCCACCTCCATGCCAATTTTTTTGCTGGGTTGTGCCCATTTTTGGGCAGCATGCCCAGAAATAAGGCAACCTCACGGTTGCCTGCCAAAGATTATCAGGGCTTCGCGCACTATTTTTGCCGCCAGGGCAGCAGTAATCCCCGCGCCGTCGTAGGCCGGGGCCACTTCCACCAGATCGAAGCCGACGATCTGGCATTCCCCCAGGATGGCCAGGCCTTCCAGGAGTTCAGCGGGAGTAATGCCGCCGCTTTCGGGAGTGCCCGTTCCCGGCGCAAAGGCCGGGTCCACTGCGTCGATGTCCACAGTGACATAGACGGGGCCGGTCAAATCTGCTGCGGCCTGGCGCAGAGGCCGGACCAGCTCAAAGGGATAAAATTTGGTGTGTTTCCGGGCATAATCGTGTTCTTCCCGGGTGGCCGAACGCACGGCAAATTGCCACACCCCGCCCAGGTTGAGGGTGTCCAGAGCCTGTCGCACCACAGTGGCGTGGGACAGGTGCTCCCCCATGTACTGGTCCCTGAGGTCGGCGTGGGCATCGATATGCACCAGCTTGAGTCCCGGAAAACGCCGGGCACAGGCGCGCAGGCAGGGCAGAGAAACCAGGTGATCGCCGCCCAGCACGAATGGCCGCTGATCCCCGGCCAATATTTGCTCCACGGCTTTTTCAATCAACGCCAGCGAACCGGTGACGTTGCCGAAGGGCAACAGCAGGTCGCCGGCGTCGAAAAAGCGCACTTCTTCAAGGCTTTTCTCCAATTGCAAACTGTACTCTTCCAAATTGCAGGATGCGTGGCGTATGGCTTCCGGCCCAAAGCGGGAGCCCGGACGAAAGCTGGCAGAATAATCCATGGGGGCGCCCAGCAACACGTTGGGCGCCCCTGCGTCAGCACAGGCGCCCAGAAAGCTCAAACCCCGGATGCTGTCCTTACCCCACTTCATCGCGCTTTCTCCAGCATGTCCTTGACAAACCTGGGCAAAACGAAGCAGCTGCTGTGCAGTTCCGGGGTATAATACCTGCTGGCAAAATCCGGCGCCGGTTGCCTGGACGGGGGAAGAGGAGCGTCCTGCTTGGCCGCCAGGGTAAAGCTCCACAGGCCGCTGGGATAAGTGGGAATGTTGGCCAGGTATGTAGCCACCCGGGGGAATACCGCCTTCATCCCCGTATAAGCCTTGACCAGAATGTCGGCGTTATAGAAGGGAGACTCAGTTTGCGCCACCAGAATTCCGCCGGGGCGGAGGGCAGCGTACACCAACCGGTAGAAATCTTCAGTGAACAACCCCACCGCCGGACCCACCGGCTCCGTCGAGTCCACCAGGATTACATCGAACTGGCCCGGATTATTCTGCAAATAGACTATACCGTCTTCAATTATTACTTCAACCCGGGGGTCATTGAGGCCGGAAGCTATTTCCGGCAGGTACTGTTTGGCGCACTCCACAACTTCCCGGTCAATTTCCACCAATACCGCTTTTTCCACCGGCTCGTGTTTGAGAATCTCCCGAATGGCCCCGCCGTCTCCGCCGCCCACAACCAACACATCACTGGGCCGGGGGTGGGTAAAAAGGGGCACGTGGACGATCATCTCGTGATAGACAAACTCGTCTTCTGTACAGGTTTGCACCATTCCGTCCAGCACCAGCATCCGGCCAAAGGGTTCGGTGTCCAGGACCGCTATTTCCTGGTACGGCGTTTTGGCGGTGTGCAGGGTTTTGTTGACCTTGCAGGAAAAGCGAATGGCGGGTGTCTGGTTTTCAGTGTACCAAAGCTCCAATGCTATCTCTCCTAGTACCAAAGTGCCACAGCGGCAAAGGCACAACCAGTTTTTTGGACGACATGCTCGGTGGAAGCCAGCTTGACATCCACCAGGGGCATGTTGCGGGCAGCGAAGGCGGATTCCAGCATCGCTTTAATTTTTGCCTCAGCATCCTCCTTGCTGCCTTTTCCCGCGTATTCCATAATCACGCCGAAGGTATCGCTGCTAAAACCAATGCCCACACAGGCCGCGATTTTCTCCCCGGGCTTTTCGCTAATAACGTAGCCGTAAGCGGTGGGCACCAGTGAGCCCGGCGGGATGACCATGTCGGGGGCGTATTCCGCCTGGGGGGGCAGAATGCTGCTGATCCGGACCAGGTTTACATTGCCAATGCCTGCCTCCAGCAATGCATTGTCAAAGGAATTTAGCAGTGTATCACCTTCAGCGCTGCCGGCCACAATTTTAAACCTCTTCGGTGTTGGCAACATGATGTTTTTCCTCCTCTTACTGAAGCTGAGCATAATTATACCAAATTGCCGCTGCGTGTAAAACAAATTCTTTTTCCGGTTCTCTACAATAATCTTTTCCTGAATTCGGGATACTAATGACAGATTCAGCTGGAGGTGGTGAACCTGCGCCGGCGCAAGCGGAGAATCCTGTTCCTAATCTTTGTCGTTCTGCCCCTGTTTCTGGCCTTTGCCGGCGGGGCATACTTCTTCATAACCTATCACAGCCTGGATTTGACGCGCCAACTGGAAGAGCCCTCAATACTTTACGACATGGACGGCGAGCAGATAGGCAGGTTTTCCTCCGAAATTCGCACGGTGGTCAGCCTTGACGATATCTCTCCGTACTTGATCCAGGCCATCATTGCCATTGAAGACTCCCGGTTCTATGAACATTTTGGCATCGACCCCCGGGGCATCCTCCGGGCCCTGTGGCGTAACCTGGTCAAAGGCAGAATTGTGGAAGGCGGAAGCACCATTACCCAACAGCTGGCCGAAAACGAGTATTTTTTGGGAGTAACGGGACCGGCGCGCACCCTGGATAAAAAGATCCAGGAAGCCATCTACGCCATCAAGCTGGAAAGAAATTTTACCAAGGACGAAATTCTGGAGCGCTATCTCAACCGCATTTATTTTGGGCACGGCCGTTTTGGAGTCGAAGCCGCCTCCCAGTATTATTTCGGCAAGTCGGCCCGCGAGCTGGACTTATCCGAAGCCGCCCTGCTGGCCGGCATCCCCAAGGGTCCGGGCATCTATTCCCTGCGGAGCAACCCCGAGCTCGCCCACCAGCGCCGGGATGTAGTGCTGGCGCGCATGGAAGAATTGGGCTATATTACCGCCCAGCAGCGCCAGGAAGCCCAGAACCGGGTGTTGCGCGCCGTCGAACACCAGGAAAGGCCGGTTCGGGCCAGCCACTTCCGGATTCGGGTAGAAAGCGAGGTGCGGAAAATTCTGCGCGATCTTTTCCCGCACTTCAGCGAGCAGGAAATAAGCAACATGATTTATAACCAGGGGCTGACCATCAAAACCACCTTGTCCCTGGCCGCCCAGGCTGCAGCCGAACAGGTCCTGCAGGACCGGGGCGCCGCCCTTCGGGAAAAGAACCCCCATGTGCAGGGGGTGATAATCGCCATCGATCCCGCCAGCGGCGGCATCCGCGCCATTGCCGAAAGCATCGAACTGACGGGCACCTATCTCAGGGGCGACGCCGTCTACAATCTGGGCTCCTCTTTCAAGGGCGCCCTTTACGCCACCGCCCTGGAAAACGGCTTTACCGCTTCCAGTACCTTTGTATGCGAAGAGACTGAATTCCCAAACCCCGGAGGCAAGCCCAATCCGTATAAACCCCACGATTTTGACCGCAGCTGGCACAACCGCCCGTTACGCATCCGCGAAGCTCTGGAAGTCTCCTGCAATGTGGTGGCGGTAAAGACCGGCCAGGCAGTTGGCCTGGACAAATACCTGGCCATGATCGCCCGCCTCAATCCCCGGCTGGCCGAGAGAAACATCGGCGCCCCTCATTTGCAACTGCCCCTGGGACCCGAAGCCTCCCCCATGAACCTGACCCTGACCTATGCCCCTTTTGCCAACGGCGGTTATTCGGTGACGCCTTACACCGTCGCAGAAATCCTTGATCGGGACGGGAACCGGCTGTACCAGGCACGGCCCCAGCGCCGGCCAGTCCTTGACGAACGCCTGGCCTATATTGTTACCGACATGCTCAGGGGCGTCCAGGGCATCCGCACCGTGCCCTTTGCCGTCGCCGGAAAAACCGGCACTGCCAGCGAGGAGTACCACACCGTTTTTGTCGGCTACACTTCGGAAATCCTGGCCACGGTATTCTTCGGCTTTGACAATTGGAAACAAGAGGGCAGCGACATAGGCAACGCCGTTGAGACTGCCGCCCCGGCCTGGCGGGATTTTATTCAACGCTACTACGGCAACAAAAAACCCCCGCCCTTTGCCGAGCCGGCGGGGCTGGAAAAGGCAACGGTTTGCTCCGACAGCGGACTGCTGGCCACGCACTTGTGCCCGCACCCCTACGCCGAAATATACATCCCCGGCTCGGCACCCCAGTCCTATTGCACCGTGCACGCCGACATGGTGGAAATTTGTTCGGCCACGGGATTGCCAGCCAATCCCAATTGCCCCGCTCACCTGCGAGTACAGGTCCGGCGCCAGCCGTGGATGCACAACCTGCAGTGCTGGCTCCACGGCCCGACGCCCGGCAGCGGCGACGGGGAAGAGGAGAACAGGCAAGAGGAAAGCCAAAACGATGACCGGGAGCAGGATGAAAATAACGACGATTGATTAATGCACAGGCCATTGCGAAAGGAGCAATGATACAGTGCTACGAAACAGACTGATGCGCCTACTGTTTCAAAGCCGGCAACCTGCCGGCACCCACGCCCTGCCGGAGAAGTGCCGGGACTGCTCAGGCAATTGCCCGCTCATCGACGGCTGCTCTTGATAAGCCTGCCCTGCCGGCCTTTATTGGTTGAGAAACTCGGCCTGCCATGCCAGTATTTCCGCCAGCGGCCCGCACCTGGCAGGACAAGGGGGCAGCGCTTTCAAGAACCAGCGCCCGTAAGACCTGGTGACAATGCGCTTGTCCAGCACCAGAACTGCGCCTTTGTCCTGTTTGCTCCGGATCAGACGGCCAAATCCTTGTTTAAAGCGCAGTACAGCCTGGGGAAGCTGGTAGTGGTAAAAGGGGTTTTTGCCTTGACTGCGCAGGTCCTCCATCCGGGCTTGAACCACCGGGTCGTCGGGAACCGTAAAGGGCAACCTGGTTAAGATTAAACTGCTGAGGCTTTCTCCGGCCACGTCCACGCCTTCCCAAAAGGACGCCGTGGCCAGCAACACCGAACGCGTATCGGCTTTGAACTTGTCCAGCAGCAAATGCCGGGGCATTTCTCCCTGGCACAGCAAAGTTATGGCCTCTGCTGCCAGTTGGTTTCTGATTGCGTCGGCCACGGCACGGAGCAGGGAAAAGGAGGTAAACAGGACCAGTGCCCTGCCCCGGGATGCCGTCAGGGAAGCCAGAATGGCCGGCGCCAGTGCTTGCGGGAATGCCCTTTCCTCGGGGTCGGGCAGGTCGGTGGCAACGCCCAGCACCGCGTTCTTTTGGTAGTCAAAGGGAGAGCCGTAGCGCAGTTCCTGGACGCTGAGGTCGGCGTCCAGACCCAGCCTGTCCCGCATATATTTAAAACTTTCTGCCACCGTCAAGGTTGCCGAAGTAAGGACGACGGAACTGTACTTCCGCCACACATTCTCCTTGAGCACCGCGCCGACCGCCAGAGGAGCAAAATTAAATTGCGCTTGCGTCCCTGTCCGGCTTGAATCCAGTTCCGCCCAACGAACCAGGGCGGCATCGGTGCCGAAGAGAATTTCTTTAAGAGCCGTGTGTTGGTCGGCCAATTTTTTGCCGATGGCCGCCAACTCCAGAGTCTGGGACAGCACCGCTTCAAATATTTGCGGTCCGAGCCCTTCCAGGCTTCGATACAGAGCACCCAAGTGCCGGACCGCTTCCTCCAAATGGCTTAAAAGCGCCTTGCCCTTTTGCGCCACCGTTGCCCAGCCCGGAGCAGAGACAAGGTCTGCAGTCAGGCGCGCTTTTATTTCCTGAGCGCCCATTTGCGCCAGAAAGTTTTCGGCGGCTGCGAAAAAGCCGTTCACTTCCTCTTCCAGCCGCAACAGCTCGGGCACCAGGTTGTGCTGAATTGCCTTCAGCACCCCTTGCACCTGTTGGTCGCCCCCGCTCAGGCTGGCGGCCAGGGTCCGTTCCAGCCAGGGCAACAACCCTTTGACCTTATTGTACCGCGCCGAGCGCAGGCGTCCCAACAGCCTTATCAGCCCCAGCCTGGTGACTCTGGCTCCCAGGTAATCAGTAGCAACGCGTTCGCTGTTGTGGGCTTCATCAAGGACAATGGCATGGTACTCCGGCAACACGCCTGTATCCGCCCCTTTGCTCCGCAAGGCGATATCGGCGAAGAGCAGGCTGTGGTTGGCGATTAAGATGTGCGCATCGATGGCCTCCCGGCGGGCATTGTGAAAAAAGCAGTCCCGAAAATGGGGACAATTTAACCGCAGGCAGGCGTCGGCATCGGAACAGACCAATTCCCACAGTTCGCCCCTGGGCACGAAAGGCAGATCTGACCGGGAACCGTCCCCGGTCTGCTGTTCCCACTGCACCAGATCCTGCAGCACCGGGATGTCCTTTTCGTCCACCAGGTCTGCACCATGGCGAATCAGGTCCCTGAACTTCCTGCGGCAGAGATAATTGGACCTGCCCTTGACCAGTACAGCCTTAAAACCCCCGGGAATTGCTTTTTGCAACAGGGGAATGTCCTTATAGAGCAATTGTTCCTGAAGGTTGATGGTGTTGGTGGAAACAACCCCCCGCTTTTTGTTGGCCCGCGCCCACAGGATGAGGGGCACCAAATAAGCCAGGCTTTTGCCCGTCCCCGTCCCGGCCTCAGCCAGGGCGTGGCGGCCATCGTTGAGGGCGCGCCCCACACTGGCGGCCATTGCCACCTGCTGGGGCCGGTTTTCAAAGCCAGGCATTACTCTGTTGACCAGTCCGCCGGGCGCCAGGATCTCTTCAATCTGGTGCTGTTCTACCGGCACCGGCGGGGAAACAGCACAGGGTTCCACCACTACGTAATACCTGGTCGCCTCATTGTTGATAATGACAAAACCATATCCTTCCCGGGCCAGGCGCGCGGCAACGGCAATGTCAGCACCCGACGGAGTCAAATCTCCCGACGGGTGATTGTGAATTACCACCACGCCGCCGCCCCCTTCCGGGGGCAAAGGCGCCGGAACGCACTCTTTGTTCCCCCGGGCAAGAACATGCAGGCCTGTCAGGCGGCCTTGTTGCAGACGGGCACAAAAATACACTTCGTTGTTATCCGCCGCGGCAATCTCCCGGCGCAATTCGTCCACTATTTCCCGGGAAAACCACTCATGCACAGTCCCCACCTCTGCTGGTTATTATAGCATTATTGCCGCGGGCATACTATGAAAAGGAGGTGGTGCCGGTGCCGAAACCCAAAGGCCGTCCCACACCGCGCGAGGTCCGTTCCCAATTGGCCCAGTTGAAAAATCACCCCCATGGCAATGAAAAGGGAGTAAAATGGCCCATGGCCGTTAAAGACGGAACCAAGGAGCATCCGGGGTCCGTTCACGACACCGCCCTCAGGGGAGAGGTGCCCCGGCGCCTGTGGGAACTGCAGCGGTGTCTGGACACCGATAAAAACCTGTCCGGCTACGGCCTCAAGGCCAGTTTTGTCAATAATGCCCTTCAGATTACCGGCATCGTCGATACCCTGGCCGAAAAGGAATATCTCAAGCGTCTTCTGGCCGGGCACGGCGTGCACAAATTTGTAGATGCCACCAGCATTTGCACCGACGGGCAGGTGAATGACCAGCAAATTGCCTGGGAAACCCGGGAGGAACTGGCTGCCGACCCCGATCTCCGCGGCTTGAGCATCGGCGTGGAGTGCGTTGCCGGCGCCGTGTTTCTAAACGGCGAAATATACGACCGGCAACAGGAAGCGGCAGCCGTTGCCGCCGCACGCAAAGTCCGGGGCGTTACCCGGGTAATAAGCCAGTTGCGGTATGTTCCGGGCAACATGGAGCCCGGCGACGTCATTCCCCATCGCCCGGACAGACAAGCGGATTATTACCGCTGGAGCGAATAGCGGTGCCCTCCTTCAGCCGCGACTTTGTCCTGTGGATGGCTACGGCTCTGGATTTGCTGGGCGCCCTGGTCATATTCACCACCGCCGGTGTAGTATTCATCAACTTTTGGCGGCGCCTGTCCGGGGCAACGGAAAAGCTGAGGGTAAGCCTGGCCCAGGGTTTGGCCCTGGGTTTGGAGTTTAAACTGGGCGGGGAAATCTTGCGCACCGCCGCCATTCGCACCTTAAATGAAGTCATGGTTTTGGGCGCCATTGTCTTGTTGCGCGGCGCCATGAGCCTGCTCATTCACTGGGAAATCCGGCACACAAGGGAATGACCCGCGGACATATGTCCACAGGTCATGCCAACGCCATTTCCATTAGCTCTTCGTCCAGCCAGTCGCCGTGCACGTCCCGCACCAACACTTTGTGTTTGTAGAAAAAGCGGGTGATATATCTGCCCGCCGGCAACTGGGGGAACCACAGCATTATGGTTGCCCTGGTGCCGGGAAACATTTCCACCCTTGCCCCTTTGTAAGCGGGAGGATGCAGCCACGTACAGATGTCTGTGCAGTTATAAAAATCGCCCAACTGGTCGACCAGGACAGAGCGCCCGTTACGGCAGTCGATTTGCTGGCTGTAGTTTTCGGGGTTTCGCATCTGCACCAGCAGGGTGGTGGCACGCAAAGCGTACTGATCCTGGCTGACCAGCGACAGTTGCTGTTTGAACCTGCAACTGCGCCGGTAAAAACTGCATTCCCGCGGGCAGGCAAAGACCTGATTGGGAAGCAATTCCAAAACAGCAACTTCCAGATACTTGCCCTTGGCGGAGCATACCCTGACCAGGTGCCCCCGAGCCCGTTGTTCGGACCTTTGCGGTTGCACGGGCACGGTATCGGCCTTGACCATGGCGCTGGTCAGATACCGGTATGCCTTTTCAATTTCCTTGGCTTTTTCGGGATCACCGCCCACATCGGGGTGGTGAATTTTCATCAGGGCCCGGTACGCGGCTTTAATTACCTCGGGCGGAGCACCGGGGTTCAGTCCCAAGATCTTGTAGTACTCCTTCATCCCAGCCCCTCCTTGCAGGTTTTCCCGGCGCCTGTCACGCCTGCCCTGGGCAGCCGGTTTGCGCAGTTACCCGTCGCACTTTTAAACCACCAGGTATACCGGCGCGCGCTGACAGAAATCACAGTGCTGCGGCGCGGTCCAGTCGGTAAATGACACTTTGTCCAGGAGGTACAAATCGGGAGGCATTTCGTAGACCTCCACAAATTCATCAATGGCCTGGTCCAAATGCTCCGGGCAAACTACGTACATGGGCAACCCTCCGCTTATTGGGGAGTTAATTCCGTCAGTGTTACGGTAAAAGTCATTTCGTTTCTTCCCCGTACAACTTTTACCTCTACCTGGTCGCCGACGCTTTTCGCACTCATTATTCTGCGCAGATCCCGGATGCTTACGATTTTTTGGCCTTCCACTTCGACAATGATGTCGTCGGGCCGGATGCCGGCCTGATAAGCCGGGCCCGCGGCGTTAACCACCAGCAACCCGTACTCGCTGCTCAAACCAAAGGCCTCAGCCAGGGAAGGGGAAATCTCCCTGATATTGACTCCCAGCATCGGCCGGATCACCCTGCCGTGGGCAATGAGGGTTTCGGTAATGCTTTTGACCAGGTTGCTGGGAATGCTGAAACCCAGGCCCTCGGCATCGGAAATCTTAACGCTGTTAATGCCGATAACTTCACCGCGCAAGTTTACCAGCGGCCCTCCGCTGTTCCCGGGGTTGATGGCGGCATCGGTCTGGATTAAACCGAAGACCCAGTCGTATACGTCGAAACTGCGGTCGGTGGCGCTGACAATCCCCAGGGTAACGGACCTCTCCAGCTCCAACCCGCCGGGATTGCCAATGGCCACCACGAATTCGCCCACCGTCAGCTTGTCGGAATCGCCCAGCTCCGCCCAGGGCAGTTCGGGCAGCGCATCGATTTTCAGCACCGCCAGGTCGGTACCGGGATCGACGCCGACGATTTCCGCCTCCAGCTCCTCGCCGGTGCTGAGAGAAACAATTACCTCCGTCGCATTTTCAACCACATGATAGTTGGTAATTATGTACCCTTGAGGACTAATGATTACTCCACTGCCGTAACCCGATGGAGCAGGGGGCAGCAAGCGGCCAAAAAAGTCCCGGGATTGCGAAATCCTGGTCACTCCCACCACCGCCGGCGAAACGCGCTGGACGGCTTTTACCACAGCGGTTTGCTGGTACTCCAGGTCCGGTCCCTCGTAGTCTGTATCGTCTTTGTATTTCCAGGGCAATATCGGCTCTGCCTCGGGCAATAAATGCGGCAAAATAAACGGCAGGGTTGCCATAACCAGCAGTCCCCCCACTACAGCTGCCACCAGCAGTTCCAAAAACCTTCCGGGGGACTTGCGGCGGTGTTGCGTATAATAAAACTCTTCCATTGGCCCACACACCTCCAAGGGAATTGTAACAGATTTTTTATTTTACCTGCAATATTGGCCCCGGCTGTTGCCGCGGCAGCACCTGCACGTTGCGGCAAAGGGCCCTGGACACCCTTTGCCGCGCCAAGTATTCGGCCACCTCGCCGCGGGCCAAATCCGGGGTGTTGTTGACGGCGCTGAGGTGGCCCAACTGCACCTGTCTCAGTTGCCCGTGCGCGGAGAGCCAGGCAGCGATACGGGCAGCCTGGGCATTGGACAGATGCCCCTGACGGCTGGCGATTCTTTGCTTCAGCGGCCATGGATACGGGCCGGCAAAAAGCATTTCGGCGCTGTGGTTGGCTTCCAAAATTAAGGCATGGCATTGCGCCAAAGTATGCAGCATGGAGCGGGTGACGCAACCGGTATCGGTAAGCACCGCCGCTTTGTGCGCGCCCGTGCTGAATACATAGTTAACCGGCTCCCTGGCATCATGGCAAATGGGATAAGCGGTGACCAGCAAATCGGCCACCCGAAAAAAAGTCCCGGAGCGAATGATTATTTTTCCCCGCGGCAACGGCCCCAATTTCTCCGCCGCCGCCATCCAGGTCCCCCGGGTCATGTACACCGGTACGTTGAGTTTGCGGCTGATTATTCCCGCTCCCGCCACATGGTCATTGTGCTCATGGCTGACCAACACAGCTTCAATCCAGGCAGGATCTACGCCCACATCCGCCAGAGCGCCGATTAATTTCTTTCCGCTCAAGCCTGCATCCAACAACAGCGCCCTTTTGTTATGTACAATTACATAGGAATTGCCGCTGCTGCCGCTGGCCAAAGAGTATATCTCCAATCTCTTCTTCCCTCCAGAAAAAAACGGGGATAAAACCCCGGTTCAGACAAGATCAATTTCCGCACCCAATTGTCTCAGCTTGCCAATAAAATCGTGATAGCCCCGCTTGAGATAACTGATCCCCCGCACCCTGGTCCTGCCCCGGGCCGCCAATCCGGCAATAATCAGGGCGGAGCTGGCCCGCAAATCCGAAGCTTGAACCGTAGCGCCCCGGAGCTCTTCTACCCCTTCTACAATGGCAGTACGGCCTTCCACCTTGATATTTGCACCCATTCGCTTTAACTCATCCACATAGCGGAACCGGTTTTCAAAGATATTTTCCGTAATGACGCTGGTCCCAGCACAGCGCGTCAGATATGCGGTCAGAGGTTGCTGGAGGTCGGTGGGAAAGCCGGGATAGGGCAAGGTCTTGACATCGACGGCTTTGCCCCGGGCAGGGCCCGATACCCGCAACCAGTCCTCTCCCTCTTCGATGGTAACCCCGGTTTCCCGCAACTTTGCGGTAACCGATTCCAGGTGCCGGGTTATTACTCCCTTAACCACCACATCCCCGGCGGTGGCTGTGGCCGCAATCATAAACGTTCCGGCCTCGATGCGGTCGGGAATTATGCTGTGTTCCGACCAACCCCTGTCCCGGTTGCCGGTAATGCGCAGCGTTCCGGTTCCCGCACCTTTGACCGTCACCCCTATTTTATTGAGAAAGTTGGCCAGGTCAATGATTTCGGGCTCCCGGGCGGCATTTTCTATAGTAGTGGTGCCCTCAACGCCGGCGGCGGCCAACATGACATTGATGGTGGCGCCGACGCTGACCAGGTCGAAATAAACATGGCCGCTGTGCAGGCCGTTCCCCTCCAACAAAACATAGCCGTCATTAATGTCACATTTACAGCCCAGGGCTTGAAACCCTTTTAAATGCTGGTCGATGGGGCGCGGGCCAATCTTGCAACCGCCGGGCAGACCAATCCTGGACAGGCCAAATCGCCCCAGCAATGCACCCATTAAATAGTAAGACGCCCGCAATTTGCCGGCGAGGCGATCCGGCGGGGTTTCATTGCGCAAAGCGGTGGTGTCGATGGAAACGGTGGTTGCATCCAGCCATTCAACTTTTGCGCCCAAATATGACAGGATTCTGCACTGGTTGTAGACATCGGTAAGGGGTGGAACGTTTTCCAAAACACAGGGGCCGCCGGCCAATACAGTAGCCGGTATTATCGCCACTGCAGAATTTTTGGCCCCGCTGATGCGCACCGACCCCGAAAGGGGTGCCGATTTTGTTATTTCTATAATACTGCCCATGTTTACGCCCCCGCTGAATCGTTACTACATACCTTATTCAACATGCAAAGGGGATTTCCTGCCCAAAGCGCTGCTTCCTTCCAGTTCCCCCGTGAAGGCATTGACGTAAAAACGCGCCGTATTGCTCTCCACCACCCAGACCGGGTGCGCGCGCCATCTTTCAGCCGTTGCCGGATGGCTGTACCAGGACATGTATATTCCCGTTATGCCGGAATCCGGCGGCAGTATATCCGAAACAACCAGCAACGCCCCTGTCGCCGGAACCGTTACCATCTTTTCCCCTTCAAATCCAAGAATTTCCACCCAGTACCAATCCATTTCCAGCACCCCGTTTTCGGCGACATGAACGGTAATTCTGGATATATCCGGACGATACTTGTGCCACTGTTGGCAGAACTCCATCAGCCAGACCCCGTTGTCCAGCTGCACTGCCCGGCCCCGCACCGCATCCGGCGGCAGCCCAATGGTCTGCACCAAAAAAGCCTCCGCCCGGGCCCAGGCCTGCGCCTGGGTCAACTCTGACCGGGCGGCGTTAAGCCGAGAAGTATAGTGCAACCTGCCGTCCTTGAAAATCTCTACTTCGCCGGTATCGGCTATAAATTTTTGGTACTCGGTGAAACCGGGTAATTGCGCCGCCCTTTCCCCCAGCAGCGCCATTGCTTCCTTGCGGCCATATGGACCGCCGTTGCGCACGGAGAGAAAGCGCTTTTTGTACAAACGCCGGGGTATTTCCACGGCCATATGAATATTTTTGGTTTGCAATTCTGCAGTGACTTGCTCAATCTGTTGCATACTGATATACATCTCGGAATCCACCAGCGGATGTATCCACAGCACATAGGCAAACCCGCAATTCAGCAAAAAAAAGGCCACGAGCAAAATAGTCTTGGTGCGTTCCCAATCCATGTTAATTCCCCCTAAGCGGTCTGGCAGCCAGAACCCGTCCGTCGGCAGCTCCGGCATAGACAATGCGGTCGCCCAGCGTCACTTTCCAGGCCGGAATCAGGGTGTCCATATGCCAATAATATACCAGAGCCAAATCCGCTATGTGGATACGGGCGTCCTGGTTGACAAAGAGCTGATGGATTTTGGTTGTCGGCTGGGATATCAGCCAGGCGAACGGCCTGACCTCAACATGCTCAGACACAGACCCGGGCTTTGCCCTGATAAGCTTGCGCTGGTAGCGGCTGACGGTCAGCCCGTCTATTTCCACTGCCACACCTGTGTCTTCGGCCGCCACCGGCAAACCCGCTGCATAATCCGCGAACTTAACCCGCTTTTTTGCAGGACTGTTCTCCAGCTCTGTCGGCAACATCCTGCCGGGCCACCCCCCGTGACCGGCAATAAAGCTCAAGGACATTTTAAGCAGGTCGGCCTGGGTAAGCTGTCCCTGTCCATTTTCCGCACTGACCAGAGTATACTCTACGGCGCCATGGGGATATATGCGCAACGCCCTCACCCCGTCGGTGTAGATTTCCGTTCCATCGCTTTCCTCAATAACTTCTGGACCCAGATAAAAGGAGCGCACCAATGCCTCAAAGTCTATTTCTTCACTCTCCCAATCCGGCACCGCCAGCAGCGCCGGCCCGGCTATGTCGTAGACACCGGCAGCAACGGAATAACTGTCAGAAGCGGGCAGAGGCGTCCACCGGATCTCCAGGGCGTCGCCAGGTTCGGCGACTGCTGCGGCAAACACATGCCAGGACAGATCGGGTTGAAATTGCCACGCCTGCCGTTCTGCTGTGTTGATAAATTGAACAGGGCCCATTTCCTTGGGCACAAAAATACAATCTATGCTGGCAAAGGGAAAGTCCGTCTCATAAAACATCGGCAACAAACTGGTCAGAAGCTTTTTGGACACTGGATAATCAAATTTAAATAAAATTCCCGGAGCGAATTCCCGGTGCTGAATGAGCTCCACTGCAAACCATTCTGCCCCGGCGTAATCAGCTTGGCCCAGTGCGCTGACCAGAGCGGAATAGGTATCTGAAAAAGTTTCCACCAACAGCACTTCCTCCGGATTGAGGGCAATATATATGCGGCCGGGGAGACACACCTCGCCCAGAGCCGGTTCGGGGCCAAACCAAACCGCTTCCCCCGGCTGGGAAGGACCGGACAGATGCTGCCCCGACATTATTAAATAAGCCTGCACGCAACTGATGATCACCATAATTGCCAATAATCCCGTCTTTGCTTTAGACATGGGCTCCACTCTCCAGCACGTTTTCTGGCGCAACGGGCAGGGGAACGATGACCTCTGTGCCGTGACCCTCCCGGCTGATGATGTTTATGGTTCCGCCGTGCAATTCGGCAATCTGCTTGGCGATGGACAAACCCAACCCCGTTCCGCCGGCCTTGCGGCTTCTGGCTTTGTCCACCCGGTAAAAACGTTCAAAAATTCTGCTCAGGGCGTGGGCGGGGATGCCGATGCCGGTGTCGGCGACGGTCACTTCCACGTACTTGTTTCTGCTGAACACAGAGATTTTTATCGACCCTTCGGCAGTATAACTGAGGGCGTTGTTGACAATATTTAAAAACAACCTGTACAACTGATCCCTGTCTCCCAGCACTGGCGGCAGATCTTTGGGAATTCTCACTTCCAGCATTAGCCCTTTGTTGGCGGCCTCCACCTCCACGCCCTGGACGATGTCCCGGATTATGTCACCTATTGAAACCAGTTTAAACTCCTGGGTCCTAATCTCGCTCCGCGACAGAATCAACAGGTCTTCCACCATGCGCACCATGCGCTCAGCTTCGGAGTCAATGACCTTTAAAAATTTCCGCTGGATTGCGCTGTCTTCGTCGGGATTTTCCAGCAGAGCCTCCAGGTAGGTTTTAATTGTGGTCAGCGGCGTCCGCAATTCGTGGGACACATTGGCCACAAATTCCTGACGCATGCGGTCCAGTCTGTGTTGTTCGGTGATATCGCTGAGCACGACAATGGTTCCCTGTTTCTTGCCGGCCTGCAAAAAGGGAAGCCTTTGCTGCCGCAACACGATGCCCATCTCGCCTTCCAGGTAGATTATCCCCCGCCCGCTTTCCAGCTGGGGAAAATCAGCCGCTGTGCCCTGACTGAGCATGACCTGCTTGTTGAGGCCAAACCAATTGCATGCTGTGGAGTTTATATGCATAACCTTTCCGGAGTGGTCGAACACGATGAGGCCATCGCTGAGGTTGGCCAGGATGCCTTCGATCTTATCTTTTTCCTGAATAACTTCATCCCAGCTTTGTTGCAGTTTTGCCGCCAAATCGTTAAAGGTCTCCGCCAAACGCCCGATCTCATCCCGGCTGCGGATGTCGATTTTTTGCCGGAAATCCCCCGACTTCATCGCCTCGGCGCGACTGGTGATTTTCTGCAGGGGGCGGGTGATGGTGCTGGAAAGATTAAGCCCCAGGATGGCAGACAAGAGCAGGGTCCACACCGCCCCGGTGAGCAGGATATTGCGCATGGTGTTTAAGGCGCGATCTATGTTCTGCAGCGAGGCGGAGGCGTACACCACGCCCACCAGACTGTTGAGCTGGTATATCGGCTCAGAGTAGTAGTAAACCCTGTACCCGGTGTGGGGATCAAAACGAATGGAACTGTCGGCTGTCCCCTGGACAGCCGACACCACTTCCGGCTGGACGATTTTCTTCCCTTCCATCAGCTTCTGCCCCGGCGGGGCGGCCACCACAATCCCGTACTTGTCCAGCAAGTAAATTTCCCTGCCCACCAAATTGCTGTACTGCTTGACCAGTTGCTGTAGTCCGGCAGAATCCGGCTGGGGAGCAAAATAGCGTTCCGCCAGCAATGAGATGAGCCGCACCTGGTTGTGTAATCCCTTTTGCAGGTCTTCGGTGAAATGTTTCTCCACCGAAGACAGCATGTACACGCCAAAGAGCTCCAGTGCAAAGACCAGCAGGAGAATATAAATCAGCACCAATTTCCACTGGATGCTCTTCATTGCCTTCACCTCTTAAAATAGTAGCCCAAACCTCGCCGGCTCAGGATATATTTGGGGTTGCCGGGATCTTCTTCGATTTTTACCCTCAATCTGCGAATGGTGACATCCACCGTGCGGACGTCCCCGAAATAATCATATCCCCACACCTTTTTCAGCAGGTCTTCCCGGGTAAAAATCTTGCCGGGATTGGATGCCAGAAAATCCAGCAATTCAAACTCTCTGTGGGTCAAGTTAATGACCTGGTCGCCCCGCTTTACGGTAAAAAAGTCCCTGTCTATTTCCAGGGGGGGATTTTCGCGGGTTTGCTGAGATTGTTCCTTTTCAATCTGCCTGCTCCGCCGCAATTGCGCCTTAATCCTGGCCAAGAGCTCCCTGGTGCTGAAGGGCTTGGTTACATAGTCATCGGCGCCCAATTCCAACCCCAGCACCTTGTCGATTTCCGCATCCTTGGCCGTCAGCATGATGATGGGGCAGTTGGTGAACTGACGCACCTGGCGGCACACGTTGAAACCGTCAATCCCCGGCAACATAATGTCCAATAAAATCAGATCGGGATTGAGGGCCCGGGCGACCTCTACCGCCTCGTCTCCCAGGTATACCGACGTAACGTCATACCCCTCTTTGGCCAGGTTGTACTCCAGGATATCGGCAATGGGCTTCTCATCTTCGACAATTAAAATCTTATAGGCTTTCGCCATTGCAACCCCTCCTCTTTGCGCAGGTCTGATTAATCCGGCGCCTGCGCCTTGCACTTACCGGCTTGTCCTCCTCACTGTAATAATAATTCTTCCGCCAGTCCCCGTCAAACCGCCGGCTTGCCGGGTACGGCCACACCTACGGTTTACATAACTATTCTGCCCTGGCATTTAAAAACCCTGCCTGTACAGCAGGGTTATTAGGGCCGGAAAAACTGCAACGGATCGATGGGCTTGCCGTTGCGTTGTACCTCAAAATGCAAATGGGCGCCGGTGACATCTCCAGTTTTGCCCACCTCGGCAATGCGCTGGCCTTTGGACACTTTTTGTCCCTGACTAACCAACAGTTTTCTGGCGTGGGCATACAGGGTGGAATAGCCATTGCCGTGATCAATAACTACATAGTTGCCATAAGAGGGACTGGATGCTGCCTTAACCACCGTCCCCGATGCGGCGGCATAGATGCTGGTGCCCTTAGGGGCGCCAATATCCACGCCCCTGTGCGGCTGGGCGCGCCAGTATTGGTAGGACCCAAACCGGTCGGTAATGGTTCCGGTACTCAGGGGCCACCGGAACATCCCCACGGCACGGCTGGGCCAGAGCGCCGTGCCCCGCTCCACAATTCTGGTTACAGGCTGGGAATGAATCTTGGCGCTGAGCTGGGTGCGCTTGACTTCTTCGCCGTTGATGTACTCTATTTCGTAAACCACTTCCCTCTTTCCGGGCACGCCGGCCTGCACAGTCCTGGACTGATAATACCATAAGCCCGACGTCGACCGGTACGTGGTGGAAAAAGGAATGTTTTCGTATGTTTTTACTTTTTCCACAGTGCGCACCTTGACCTTGGGTTCAGCTACCACCAGGTTCAGGGTCTGCCCGACCCGCAAAAGACTGCTGTCGCGCAGGGAGGGATTGGCAGCCCGCAGTTCAGCCTCGCTGACATTGGCGGAACGGGCAATGGACCACAGGGTGTCGCCCCTGGAAACGACGTATTTCTCGACTTTTTCCGTGCCCTGGATAAGCAGGGCGAGGGCGGAGTCCACATCGGTAATATCTTCGGGGAGAACTTCTTCGGCGAAGACTTCCACCGCGTCAATTATTTCCGCACTGAGCAATTCCCGATTGGAAGCCTCGTGGACATAATAATTGGCGACGCGGTCCAGCACCTCCTGAGCGTCCTCCCGGCAGGACATCCACACAAGGGGCTCGTCGTTAACGGCGATGCACCATCCCACCGTTACATAGGAAAGTCTGGCCGCCAGAGCCGCCCCGACATCCCCGGCGTCGGATACGGGCTCCCATTGCAATTCCTTCTCGGCTTTGACTTCTTGCGCAAAGGCGAGGCATAAACCGACCTCAGCTTCCTCTTTTGCCAGCATTTCCTGCAACATCACGGTGTAGTCTTCCAGGGATTGGACAACGCCGACGCTGATGCCGTCGACATATACCCGGTACACCACCGCTGGCTTGGGCAAATAATAGGCGGCAACAACTGACGGTAAAATGACGAGGATTATGCTTGTCCATATAAATAATATCTTCTTTCGCATGGGTCACTCCTTCCCGCCGGCTAAGTACGTTGCAGTAGCTTAATTCGCTGTTCCCGAAGGAAAACCCTTTTTCCAATTAATAAAAAAAGCCCCGATGGGGGTAAAAGTGGAGCCGGCGATGGGACTTGAACCCGCAACCTGCTGATTACGATTCAGCTGCTCTGCCAATTGAGCTACGCCGGCTCTGATCGATGGTGCCGCAGGGCAGAATCGAACTGCCGACACGTGGATTTTCAGTCCACTGCTCTACCAACTGAGCTACCGCGGCAGGAAGGATGGCGGAGCTGACGGGACTCGAACCCGCGATCTCCTGCGTGACAGGCAGGCATGTTAGACCACTACACCACAGCTCCGCAAATGGTGACCCCTAGGGGATTCGAACCCCTGAATGCCAGCGTGAAAGGCTGGTGAGTTAAGCCACTTCTCCAAGGGGCCAGGAATGGTGAGCCATGATGGATTCGAACCATCGACACCCTGATTAAAAGTCAGGTGCTCTACCAGCTGAGCTAATGGCTCAAGGCACTTAAAGAGGATACTACAGAATCTTGTTTCTGTCAACCCTAAAAATGTCCCAAACAGTTTATTCTGTAGCTACTATTAAGGTTAAATTTGCCGTAACCTGGGAATGGAGGCGAATTTCTACATTAAATTTGCCTAAACTTTTGATGGGCTCAGGCAAGACTATCTTGCGCCGGTCTACCCTGATTCCTTTTCTGGCCAATTCAGCGGCAACATCATTGCTGGTTACCGAACCAAACAGGCGTCCGCCTTCCCCGGCTTTGGCAATATACTTTAATTCCTCCGCCTCAATTTGTTCTTTCAACTGACGGCAATGCTCCAGTTCCTGCATTTCTTTTTTAGACTGGCTTTGCCGTTGTTGCTCCAGTTTTCTTAAGGCTGCGGCATCCGCCACAACGGCCAGACCTTTGGGAAGCAAAAAGTTGCGCGCATAGCCGTCGGATACTTCTTTGACGTCGCCGGGAACGCCCAGGCCTTTGACCTTGGCTTTTAAAATAACCCTCACGCCCTAACAACCTCCTAACTGCCTGACTGGTTTCCGCTTTTGCCCTGCCAATAACGCAGGAGCTCCAGTTCAAAATCCCGCAGGCTGTTGCCGGGATGCTTGATCCGCTCGGCGAGTTTTTCCTCTACTGCCAAGTCGAGGCGGCGGATACTGATTCCCGCCCGGTTGGCAATGCTGAACAAAATGACGACGGCGGCGCTGAGGGCATCCAGGACCCGTTCTTCAGCGCCCGTGTACAGCCCGGCAAACAGCTCGGAAATAACCGTGAGCAATTGCACCTTTAAGCCTTCCAGCAATTTCAGGTTCCGCGCGACATCCACCCTGCCCGGCATACGCTCTCCCTCCCGTATAAAAACAGGGGACCGGTGCCCCCTGCATTATTCCGTTGTATACGGCATAAGGGCCATAAAGCGCGCACGCTTAATGGCGCGCGTCAATTGCCGTTGATGAGTGGCACAATTGCCGGTAATGCGCCGGGGCAAAATTTTGCCGCGTTCAGATATATAGCGCCGCAACTTGTCGACGTTTTTGTAATCGACACAGGCGATTTTGTCGACACAAAAGCTGCATACGCGCTTGCGTTTTCTTCCCCTATCCTTGCGCACCTGCAAACCTCCTATCTAAAATGGTATATCGTCGTCGTCGGCAACATCGGCGCCGTACTGCTGTAATCGGCTGATTTCACTCCGAGCCTGGCTGTCGCCGCGCCCGTCCAGGAAACGCACGTCTTCAGCAACCACTTCAGTAACGTATCTGCGCTGACCATCCTGCTCATAAGACCGTACCTGCAACCTGCCGTCCACTGCGACGAGGCTGCCTTTGCTCAGATAGTTGGCACAGTTTTCAGCTTGTTTGCGCCAGACCACAATGGGCACAAAATCCGCTTCCCGTTCACCCATCTTGTTGGTGAAGGGACGGTTAACAGCCAAGGTAAAAGTGGCCACCGGCGTTCCCGAAGGTATATATTTCAGCTCGGGATCCCGGGTCAGGCGACCGATCAATATTACCCTGTTAAGCACTGCCGTTCACCCCCCAAAATATTACTCTTCTTCCCGGACGATTAAGTGCCTCAGGATGCCGTTTGTTATCTTGAGAACGCGGTCCAGCTCTGCCACGACCTGGGGGGTACCCTGGAAGTGCACTTCGACGTAATACCCTTCCCGAAAGTCAGAAATTTCATAGGCCAGGCGCCTCTTGCCCCATTCCTTGACCTCGGTATCCTGGCCTCCCTGTTCCCGGATTATTGTCAACACTCTTTCTTGCAGGGTTTGGAGCTGCTCTTCTTCCAGGTTTGGCTGCAACACATAAAGCAGTTCATATTTCCGCATATTTTTCACCTCCTCCTGTGGACTTAGCGGCTTCATTCATGAAGCAGGGGGGCATTGTTATATTATAGCACAATATAATGCCTGTGCAACCTAGGCTTTGGACAAAACTTTTCGAATGAATTTTTCCGCTTTTTTGCGCGGGACAAGGATGCTGCGCCCGCAATTGCAACATTGAAAACGAAAATCCATGCCTACGCGGAGAATTTTCCATTGGTTGCTGCCGCAGGGGTGATCCTTTTTCAACTGGACGATGTCGCCTACATTATATATTTCAACCACCTCCTAAAGCAGAAAGGGAGCAAGAAAAGCCGCCACTTTTTCCATTACCGGCTGCAGGATTCGGAAGCCGACAGAGGACTCCACCGCTTCCGACAGCAATGTACCGTGCTCGGCCAAAGCCAGGAGGGGGAGCAAAGTATAAGCCAACACTGTAACCAAAGCCCCCTGGCAAAAACCGGCCAGGGCTCCGATGCCTGCCGGCTTCCTGCCGACTGCGGCGCCGCCCAGAACCATGTAGGCAAAGATCAGGACCAACGCCAAAATGATCATGCCCATGCCGCCCAGAAACAGGCCCAAAATTCTCTCGTAGTAAGCTTCTGCCCTCGTCCCGGCGGGAATGCCAATGACCTGTTGCCAGGGCCCCAAATTCAGCCATTTCCGGCTGCCGACACTGACTGCCACGGCGTTCTGCTCCAATCCGGCCTTAAAGGCCGGTTCCAGTACAGGGCGCAGGTAGGCGGTGCAATTGGCGACGAAAGGCAACGGCAAAAGCAGCGCACAGGCATACGCGGCGCTGCGCAGAATTGCTTTCCTTGTTCCTCCCCAATATCCGGTCAGGACGTGCCAGGCCAACACGGCTCCCATCAATATATCCAGCCAGGGCAGCATCCTCATCCCCCCGTGTAATCATAAGCCGCCGCGGGCGAAAATAGAACAACGGCCCGGCTACAGCCAGATCAACACCAGAGCAGCAGCCAGCAGGGGCACCCAGACGGCGCCGCCAAGGTAGATGTTGGCAGCGGCAACACCTAAAATACCCACTGTGGCAGCCAGCATAAACAAGAACAGCTCCAACAGATAATCCTCAAAGTAGAGGTGCTTTCCCTTGCGCCTGTATAAAGCAACTGCCATGTCGGCGCCCACCTTGGTACCGGCAAAAACCAGCCCGGCTTTGACCCACCAGGGGCTGTTCAGCCCCGTCAAAGCCCAGTCAATGCCTGCGGCAACGCACAATATGCCCGCAAAACGACCCAGCCATGCCAGCACAGCCTTGCTCCGACTCTTCACAGCCAACCCCCGCCTTGGTTTATTTTAAGCCCCGGCACTAACGGCCGCCGCGACTTTTGCCGGCGGCCAGCACTCTGGCAAGACTATAATAGCATAATCCTGCCACCAGCACTATATTGCATATCCCCAGCAATGGGTACAGCAAATCCACCAGGCCGGCAAACCCGATTTGCGCCAGCATAAACCCCAATCCGCCGATTGCTGCCAGGGCAAAACGATATTTATCGGCACCGGCAATCCGGGCAGCCAGACCGTGCATGTTGGCCAGGGCGGTGGTTGTGACCGCCGCCAGCAGAGCAAACTCGTACAGCAGTTTTCCCGCGCCCAGCCAAGCTGCCGCCAGTTCCAGCATCGGCATTTCTGCCTGCCCCGGCAACTGCATCAGCGCCAGATATTCCAGAAACAACAGGCCGCCCGTCAGCAATCCTCCCCCCAGACCGCCCAGCCAAACCGCCGTGGAGCTGAGGTGCGGCTTTAATGTGGACAGAGCCACGGCAGCGATGGCAATATTATATGCCCCGTACATCACCGCCGCTCCCCATGGCCCTGTTTCGACAGCCAGGGCGGGGTGGCTGATTTGCATAAGGCAAAGCATGATTATGACCGCAATCATGCCCGGGACAAGCCAAACATTGGCCCTCAGAAATCCCGCACTGCCCGTGCGCAACAACGCACAGCAAACAGCAGAAAATATCAGGCAACCTGCCGCATAGTGTACTCCCCACCCCGAAAAAAGGGAACCGCCGGCGGCAATCATCACACCTGTGCCCACCTGCAGCGTTGCCAAAAACAGCAGATCGGCAACCTTAATCAAGAGCGGACTGCGCAATACGATGCTGAGCAAATCCTGGTACGAATAAACCGGACTCCGGTGGGTAACATCTAGTATTGTGACGCCGGCCCACATAAACATGGCCGTGGCAACAATAACTCCTGCCCTGCCCATGTCGCCGTACTTGCCGAAAAACGACATCACTTCCCTCCCCGACGCAAAGCCGGCGCCAATTACTGCACCGCAGTATGCAGCGGCCACTGAAAAACCTCTTCGCCTGGGCATATTCTCACCTCAACGCAATTTATTCGCCCGGCGGTAATTTTATGTGGCTTTTATTCATACCTTATTACCAGCAAAACCTTTGGCGGAGGACATTATGGCCAGACCTTCTCCTTACCCCCAACATTTTGCCCGGGTTAAATACACTCAACCCGATGCCGCGGAAGTAATCAGCCGGGCCTTGCTTTCTTTGTACAACCGCCCCTTGCATGCAGTGGAAAACATATTGGTATTGTGTATTGGCACCGACCGCTCTACCGGAGACAGTCTCGGCCCCCTGATCGGCTCCAATCTAAAAAAATACCCGACACCCTTTCGCGTCAGAGGCTGTCTGGATGAGCCCGTTCATGCAGCCAATTTGGCTGCCGTTCTCGACGAAATAAACAAAAATCCGCCCCAATGGACGGTGGCCATCGACGCCTCCCTGGGCAGCATCGAAGGGGTGGGAACAGTCAACATCGGCCTGGGCTCGCTGCAACCCGGTGCAGGGGTAAACAAAAACTTGCCCCAGGTCGGCGACGCTTATATAACCGGCGTGGTCAATGTTGGCGGCTTCATGGAATACTTTGTCTTACAAAACACCCGCCTGTCTGTGGTCATAAAGATGGCGGAGGTAATTACCGCCGGCTTGCTGGCAGCGTTTTCCCCCTCAATAAAAATTGCCGGGCATCCATGATGCCCGGCTTCTTTTACGCTTTGGGCTGTTTCTTTTCCTCCGGCCTGGCGGCAGCCTGCATTTTGCACACCCCGTTGAACACTGCGCCGTCGCCAATGGACAGCTTCGCAACGGTAATGTCGCCGGCCAGTTTGCCGGTGGGCTCAATTTCCAGGATTCCGCTGGCTTCTACATTGCCCTTCAGGGTCCCGGCAATAGAAATGCTCCGGCAACTGATATCGGCTTCCACAACGCCGCCCTCGGCAATAATGATATCGCCTTGGGCGTTAATCTTGCCGGTGATTTTGCCCTCAACCCTGAGAACGCCCTTGGCTTCCAGGGTTCCGTTAAGAAAAGTATTTTTGCCGATTATGGTATCAATTTTCGTGGTGTCGATCTCTTCGCTTTTCTTGAACATAACAGGAGCCCCCATTCAAGGCAAGTATTTTACTGGATTTACCGGCTCGCCCCAGTACCGCACCTCATAATGGAGGTGGGGCCCGGTGGAATCACCGCTGTTGCCCACATAGCCGATGATATCCCCCGCCTCCACTGCTTGTCCGACTTTTACCGCAATCTTGCTCTGATGCGCATAGTAGGTGCTGAATCCATAGCCGTGTTCAATAATTACCAGGTAGCCGTAACTGGATCTGTACCCGGCAAATTTAACGGTGCCTTTGGCAGTGGCATAAATTTTGCTGCCGTAAATGTTTCTGCCGGCAATATCAATACCGGTATGGAAATCCGGTTTCCTGGTGATGGGATGTCTGCGCCACCCAAAAGGAGAGGAGATAAAACCCCAGGTCGGCCAGCGGGAAGGCGTCGCCGCAGCGCGGCGTTGCTGCTCCTCGATGGTTTCCTTTAAGTTAATCATGCGCTCCTCTTGATCGGGCAGGGCCTCATGCAAAACCTCAATTCCCGACCTGGTGCGGTCGACTGAGGTATACGACCTGGAGACCACAGAGCGGAAATTGCGGGAGCGCTTGTCCTCTGCATTGGGAAGTGTCGGCAGGGAACTGGTATCCTCGAGGTCGTTCAGCTCTTTTAGTCTTTGCTCCAGTTCCTGGAGCCTCTGCAGGTTTTCCAGCATTTTTTCAGTTTCATTGGCCAGCTTCCCGATTTGCTCGCTCTTGATTTGGCTGTCGGTTCTCAACAGCTCCAGCTCGGGGAATACCGCCCTGGCAGAGCTATACCTGTTGAAAAAACCAATCATAATTATTGGGACAAAAACCACGAGCAAACCCAGGACTTGTAAAAGCGCCAATGGAAATTTGAAGCTGACCGGCGGCTTTTGCGAATGAGGCACCACCATGATGGTATATTCCTGCTGTTTTGCCCTCGGCAACGGCATCCCCCCTTTTTGCCCAACCGGTTCTAGCGGCAGGTTTTTGCCATGGCGGCCTTGATTGCTTGCTCTTCTTCTTCCGCCAGGGTATATTGAGACTTCCCGCCGATAATGGGCTTGGCATACAGGCGGGAGTCCTCTCTGCCAAAAATGCTCGTCAATACAATCCCGTCGGCATTGTCATTGAGCAGGGCCAGGGTAAAACTCAAATCGCTCCCTGTGTTTTCAAAAGCATTGTAACGCAACAAATGCCAGCGGCCCGGATAGGCCCTGACGATGCCCTCCAAAACCCGGAGTTGGCTGCGCAGGTCTGCCAGTGCCCGGCCCTGTTGCGCCAAACATTTTTCCAGGTGGAGAATATGTTCCTCGATATTGCCTCCCTTGGCCAGGGCAGTCAGTTTTTTATATGCCCGCAACCGCCGGGACACCATATAGATATATAAAAACAGCACAACTGCCACCAAACCGGCGGACAGTTCAAACCAATAATTCTCAATGTATTGGATGACATATTGCATGGCTTTTCATCCCACCTTGGCATGTCCTATATTCGCCGCCGGCGCAACGATTTCCTGCTTTGACCAAAAAAATGTCCACCTGCTGGTGAACAAATTGCATTTTGTTTTATTTTTGTCGACTACTCCCAGGGAACCCAGTTGTTCGACCAAAAGCCGCGCACAATGCCCGGGCAGGACTCAACGGGCTCCAAATCCGATATACCTGCCAGCTGACAATACTCCTGTTTGTTAATATCCTTGCCGTAAGCGCCGCGCACATGGGGATACAGGGGAAACCTTCTTTGCCTTTCTTCGCTGGGCATATAATAACCTCCCGGCTTTATCATTCCACTCCGCGGCGCTGTCTTATTCAGCTGGAGCATGCGCGGGCAGCAACTTCCCAAAGCTCCCCATTGGATACATACACTCTCCGGGCAAGGTTAACCACGGGGCAGGCGTGATTGGGAATTATGTCAACCTTGGCGCCGATTTCCGGCAAATCGTCGCCTTCCAAAATCCCGTGCTCTTCCGACAGCCGGGTCAATGTCCACTTATTGTTGTTTAAAATGCCAAACCCCCTGACTAATCCGCTGCCATGGGCGCCCTGGTCCAAGGCCAGAACCTTGGCGCCGGCGTCAATAATAGCCCGGTCCCGGGCCGGACGGCTGACGACAGTGCTTATTACCCTGAGGCTGCAGTTTTCCGGTTTTGCAACGCCCAGGGCCACTTGCACCGCATCGTAAAAAACATAGTTGCCCGGGCGGATCTCCGTAACCCCCGGCACCGCACCACCCCACTTGGCCGTGGGCGTTGAACCAATGCTGACCTCTTCGACCCTGAGTCCCTGCCGGCGCAGGGCGTCTGCCGCCGCCACCATATCCCGGCCTTCCCGGAGGCCAACGGCCTGGACTTCAGCGGGTCCGCGGCATGCATAAGCATGGCCGGCATGGGTAAGCAAACCTTTAAAGTTGACGTGGGGCAAGCCGTTTACCCAACGGCAAAACTCCTCCAGCTCCTTGCCCGGAGGCAGGCCGCACCTTTTCAAACCGGTGTCCACCTTGACCAGCACATCCACGCCTCCGGGCCAGGCCATCGCATTTATTCCCAGGGCCCCCGCCGGGGAATCCACCAGCAGCGTCAGCTTGCAGCCCCTTTCCAGCAAGGCGCGCGCCCGGTTCAATTTCGTTTCGCCCACCAGGGGATAGGCCACCAGTATATCTTCAATACCCTCCGCAAACATGACCTCAGCTTCTCCAAGTTTGGCGACGGTTATGCCCGCCGCCCCCGCCTTTAACTGCATCTTGGCTATTTGGGGAATTTTGTGGGCCTTTGCGTGGGGGCGCAATTTAACCCCCTGTCGCGCGGCAAACTCCGCCATATCTGCGATATTTTTTTGCAACTTTTCCAGATCAATCGCTAGGTACGGAGTATCCACCAGCACCACTCCCTACATCAGCCAGGCCAGCGCTGCCGCAACCGGCAAAGCCGGAAGCAGGTTGGCCACGCGAATATCTTTCAGCTCCAGGATTTTTATGCCCAAACCCAGAATCAGCAACCCGCCGGTGCTGGTCAGCTGGGCGCCAGCCAAAGCGACTGCTGCACTGGCATACCGGGCGCCGATGGTGAGCAACCCCTGATAAAGAAGAACCGAGCAGCCCGACAGCAACACGCCCGGGCCCAAGGTTGCCGCGAAAGCCATGGCCATTATGCCGTCGATGGCCGCCTTGGCAAAGAGAATGTCGTGATTTCCGTGCAAACCGCTTTCCAAAGAACCCAGAATGGCCATGGGGCCGACGCAATAAACCAATGTCGCGTAGACAAAACCCCTGCCCACATCGCCCTGAATGCGCCCGCCGAGCACTTCCTGCAGTTTTTCCCCCCACCGGTTCAGGCGCCTTTCAATATCCAGCCACTCTCCCAGCGCACCGCCCACAACCACTGCAAAAATAACCTGCAGCGCGACATTCTCCCACCGGAGGGCCATATCGATTCCCATCACCGCAACAACCAGACCCATTGCAGCAACTAAGGTTTTCCTGAGCCGTTCCGGCAACAGGGCGCCTGTTGCCCAACCCATTGCCCCGCCTGCAAAAATTGCCACCACATTTGCCGCTGTTCCCAGCATGTTTCTTCACTCCGCAGCTTGCTTTATTTGATCCAATGCCGACAACAACGTATCTATCTCTTCCCCGGTGTTAAATATTCCGGGGCTGACCCGCACAGCGCCGGTTGTGCCGAGAGCCTGATGGGAGCGGGGGGAACAGTGCAAGCCGCCCCGCACGCAAATGGAATACTGATCATCCAGGATAAACGCCAGCTCTCTGGAATCGATTCCCGGCAAATTGAAAGACAGCACGCCCACCGACGGGCCTTCGCCGCCGAAAATTACGGCCCCCAGGGCCTCCAGCCCATCCTTCAGCCGTTGCCGCAGGGCAAGCTCATGGGCATGGACTCGCCGGAGGGTTTTTTGTTGCAAAAAACTGACCCCCGCAGCCAAACCGGCAATTCCCGGCACATTGAGGGTTCCGCCCTCAAACTTGTCGGGCAGCTGTTCCGGCATGTAAGGGGAAGCAGAATTGCCGCCGGTCCCCCCCAGGCGGCCGGGCCGCAACACCGATCCGTCCCGGATGTACAGCCCGCCGATGCCCTGGGGCCCCAGCAGCCCCTTGTGCCCCGGGAAGGCAGCAAAGTCCACCTCTATTTCGGCCAGGTTGAGTTCCAGAATGCCGGCTGTCTGGGAAAGATCTGCCAAAACCAAAGCCCCCGCCGCCCTGGCCATTTGTGCTATTTCCGCCAGGGGATGAACCTGTCCGGTGACATTGGAAGCATGAGTAACAGTGACCAAATCTGGGGAACAGGCCAGGGCCTCCTCATACGCGTTCCAGTCAAAACCTTCCGGACCCAGAGGGGTGATGTACTGGACAACAACATTTTTTGTCCTGGCCACATCCTCCAGGGGGCGCCACAAGGAATTGTGTTCATAACCGACGCTTAATACCCGCCTCAGCCCGGGCAACCCGTAGATAACCATGTTGATGCTCTCTGTGGCCCCGGAGGTAAAAATAATATGCCGGCTGTCCTGCACGCCAAAGAACCCCGCCACCGCCTCTCTGCTTTGCAAAACTAACCGGGCAGACTCTCGGGAAAGCCTGTGCTCCCCTCTGCCCGGATTGGCTGCAAAGCGCAAAGTCTGGTCCACTGCGCGGTAAACGCTTTCCGGTTTTGGCCAACTGGTGGCAGCATTATCCAGGTAAATCAAAATCTTCCCCTCCGCATGTTTCACGTGAAACATTTTTGGTCACGCCAGAAGGCTTTGAATAATCCGGTTGGCGTCTTCCTGGGAGTAAAATTCGATGATAATGCGCCCTTTGCCGTTTTTCTCTTCCAGCACCACCTTGGTGCCCAGGCGCTCCATCAGTTTCTGACGGATATCCTCCCTGTTGGGGTCGGGGGGCGGCGCCTCCTTGCGCCGGGCACGGCGCTTTGTCTTCTCGGCATCTCTCACCGTCATTCCCTGGCGTATAATTGTTTCCGCCGCCCGGATCTGCTCTTCCTCGCTCAGCGACAACAGGGTGCGGGCGTGTCCCGGCGTGAGCCGTCCCTGAGCAACCATTTCCTGGACCGCCGGGGCCAGGTTAAGCAGGCGCATGGTGTTGGCAATGGCGGATCTGCTTTTCCCGATCCGCTCGGCCAAAGCTTCCTGGGTCAGGTTAAATTCTTCCACCAAACGCTTATAGGCCTCGGCCTCTTCTATGGGGTTAAGGTCTTCCCGTTGCAGGTTTTCTATCAGCGCCACCTGGGCGACCTGGGCGTCGCTGAGTTCCATGACGACAGCGGGGATGGCGCGCAGCCCCGCCATCTTGGCCGCCCTGAACCGCCGCTCGCCGGCGACCAGTTGGTAATCGCCGCCCAGCGGCCTGACCACAACTGGCTGCAGCAGCCCGTGCTCCTTTATAGACTGAGCCAGTTCCATCAGGCTTTGCTGGTCAAAAATCCGTCGCGGCTGGTAGGGGTTGGGGACGATGCGTTCCAGATCAACCTCGGCGGAATTGGCAATTTCGTCAGCCCCGGGAATCAGGGCGCCCAGTCCGCGGCCCAGTGCCCGCTTACTCATTGTTTAGCACCTCTTGGGCCAGCTGCATGTAAGTCTCGGCCCCTTTGGAGCGGGGGTCATAGTCCAGGATGGATTTTCCGTGGCTGGGAGCCTCGCTTAGCCGCACGTTGCGGGGTATTATGGTGTTGTATACCTGGCTGCCGAAATACGCCTTTACCTCGGAAACAACCTGAGCAGCCAAATTGGTCCGGGGATCGTACATGGTCAACAAGGCGCCCTCCAGCTTGAGGTTTTTGTTGAGATGGCGCTGCACCAATTTTATGGTGTTGACCAACTGACTAAGGCCTTCCAGGGCATAGTATTCACATTGGATGGGGACTAATACCGAGTCGGCAGCTGTCAGCGCGTTGACGGTCAGCAGGCCAAGGGAAGGCGGGCAGTCGATGAGAACGTAGTCGAACTCGTCGCGGATCAGCTGCATTTGCTGGCGTAATTTTTCTTCTCTGGACATGGAGGGAACCAGTTCAATTTCCGCCCCCGCCAATTGTATAGACGCCGGGGCAAGCCACAAGTTCTCGATGTCGGTGGGCATAATAACGGCGTCCAGGGGCAGCCCGGAAACGAGCACGTCGTAAATGCACCGCTTAATGGCCGGCCTTCTGATGCCGACGCCGCTGGTGGTGTTGCCCTGGGGGTCGATGTCCAGCAACAGCACCTTTTTGCCCAACCTGGCCAGGCAGGCGCCCAAATTAATGGCGGTGGTGGTCTTGCCTACGCCGCCCTTCTGGTTGGTTATTGCAATTACTTTCCCCACAGTTCTCACTCTCCTTAGCTGTTGTCCGCATTATTTCGGCAGTTTTATGGTCACTTGGAAATAGTCGTCGTATTCAGCGTGACTGACCTGGGGTTTGAGGCCAACTTGCTCCATGGCGGCGACAGCCTGCCTAATGGTGTTCATGACAATCCTGAAATCATTGATGATAAATTTCTGCTGGACCGGAGTGTCGCCGGGCTCATTGTCTTTCAAGAGCCCGTCAATAAGGCTCTCGGCTTGCCTGACGTTGAGATTCAGCTTGATTATCTTTTCCAACACTTTCTCTCTGGCATCGTTGTCCGGCAGCTTTAACAGGGCACGGGCATGGCGTTCAGTAAGGCCCGCTTCCAGGAGCCGGCGCTGGACGACCGGAGACAGTTTCAACAGGCGCAACTTGTTGGCGATGGTTGACTGGCTCTTGCCAATACGTTGAGCCAACACCTCCTGGGTAAGGCCAAACTCTTCCAACAGCCGCCTGTAGCCCTCCGCCTCCTCAAAAAAGTCGAGGTTCTCCCTTTGCAAATTTTCAATCAAAGCCATGGCGGCCATAGCTGAATCGTTGATGTCCCTTATTATTGCCGGGATTTGCTTCCAGCCCAGTAATTTGCAGGCCCGCAACCGGCGCTCACCGGCCACCAGTTGGTACCCCTTTTCATGCCGACGCACCAGGATGGGCTGAAGCAGTCCATACGTCTTGATGGATTGGGCCAGCTCGGCCAGGTTTTCCTCGCTGAAATTTTGGCGGGGCTGAAAAGGGTTGGGCGTTATTTCGTGGCAATTCACCGGTTTTGCCTCTTCGGGGCTGACGCTGGCAGTGCCGAGGATAAACTTATTTAAGCTTTCCCGCACAGTTAATCACCTCACAGGACAAGTTATAGGTGTATTCGCTGCCTTGGCGGAAATTTCCTGCACAAAAAATCAGGCGGCCAAGTCAAAGGGGGCGCTTGGCGGGGACCCCCGGGCGGCGCGGAAAGCGCTCGGGGGTAAGGTTCACCTTCTCCACAATGACGAGGCTGCGCCCGTCGCCGTTGGGCAGTTCATAGTGCCTGACACAGCTCACCCTGCCGCCCAAAATCTCAATGGCTTTCTGCGCCAGGCTGACCTCGGCATCCACAGAAGGGCCCTTCATGGCCAAAAAAGTTCCCCCGGGCCGCACCAGGGGCAAGCAGTATTCGCTTATTATCGGCATAGGACCCACGGCCCTGGTGATGGCACAATCGTATTGTTCGCGCCGGGCAGACCTGCCCAAGTCTTCCGCCCGGGCATGCAGAATCTCCGCCTCTATACCCAGTTCAGCACAGCACCTGTGCAAAAAAGCCACCTTTTTCCCGGCTGCTTCCACCAAGGTCAAAGACACGTGGGGGAAAACCAGCTTGAGCGGCACCCCCGGGAACCCTGGACCGGTTCCCACGTCCACCAAAGAAACGGCGTTGCGCAAAAAATTGCCCGGGTAAAGGGAATCCCAGATGTGCTTATAGATAAAATCCTGCGGGGAGGTCAGCGTCGTAAGATTGGTCTGCCTGTTGTAGTCCAGTATTAAGCGGTAATATTTTGTAAACTTGTCCAGCACGGCGGCAGGACAGGCAAAGCCCACGCTTTCGAGGGCGGCGGCCAATTGGGCGCGCATTACCGTCCCTCCTTCTGTTTTAAATAGATGGACAGCACAGAGAGGTCGGCAGGAGAAACACCGGAGATGCGCGAGGCCTGACCCAGTGTTTGCGGTTGCCTGGCCTGCAGCTTCTCGGCCGCTTCTCTGGAAAGCCCCCGTATTTCCGCATAGCATACATCTGGTGGTATTTTGACAGATTCCAGTTTGTGCAACCGCTCCACTTGCTGGATCTGTTTTTCCACATAACCGGCATATTTTATTTCGGTCTCAATTTGTTGCACCAGGTCCCCGTCCAGCGCTTCCAATTGAGGCACCCACGGCTTAAGGTCCAGCAAGCGAACGCCCGGGCGCCGGACCAGGTCTGCCAATGCGGTCACCCGGGAAAGAGGTTGGCTCCCCCTGCTTTCCAGCACTGCATTGATCTCCTGCCCCGGTCCCAAATGAACGGATTGCAAAGCCTGGACAACATCCAGGGCTTGCTGCTGCCGTCTTTGGAAAACCGCAAACTGCTCAGGCGATATCAGGCCCAACTCTTTGCCCAGAGGGGTAAGGCGGCGGTCGGCGTTGTCCTGGCGCAGGAGCAGGCGGAATTCCGCCCGGGATGTCAACATTCTGTAAGGCTCGTTGGTACCCTTAACGGTGAGGTCGTCAATCAATACCCCTATATATGCCTGGGAGCGGGACAGGACAATTCCTTCTTTGCCCTGAACCTTCCGGGCGGCATTGATTCCGGCCATCAGGCCCTGGGCGGCGGCTTCCTCATACCCGGACGTGCCGTTGATTTGTCCGGCGCAAAACAAACCGGGGACGGCCTTGGCTTCCAAGGTCAGTTTCAATTGCGTAGGAACGACGACATCATATTCAATGCCGTAACCCGGTCTGATAATGTCTACTCGCTCCAGGCCCGGGATGGTGCGCAAAAACGCTATTTGCACGTCCTCGGGAAGGCAGGTGGACACACCTTGCACATAGTATTCGCTGGTGTTGAGTCCTTCCGGTTCGATGAACACCTGGTGCCGGTCCTTATCGGCAAAGCGGCGAATTTTGTCTTCAATGGAAGGGCAATACCTGGGGCCGGGCCCTGCCATTGTCCCGGTATACTGCGGGGCGCGATGCATATTGTCCCTGATGATTTGATGGGTTTGCGGATTGGTATATGTCAGCCAGCACAGGGCGGCGTTGCGCCGCGCCGGCGGCTTGTTCCAAAAAGAAAAGCTCAGTCCGCCCTCGTCGCCGGGTTGCGGTTCCATTTTGGAGAAATCTAGGCTGTTTCCGTTAACCCGGGGCGGGGTGTCGGTTCTGAATCTCGTCAGCTCCAGGCCCAGTCGGGCCAACGAACGGGACAACCCTCCGGGACCGGCCTGCGCATTGGGTCCGCCCCGCCATGATTTTTCGCCCACGACAATTCTGGCTGCCATATAGGTTCCCGTAGTCACAATGACATTGGGAGCAGAAAAAAAGGTTCCCAGGTTGGTGAGCACGCCGCAGACACCGTTTTCATCGGTGACAACTTCTTCGGCTATGGCCTGCCGGATGCTGAGATTAGCCTGGTTTTCCAATACCATTTTCATTCGCTGCTGGTAGGCGACCTTATCCGCCTGGGCCCTGAGGGCATGCACTGCCGCTCCCTTGTTGGTGTTGAGCATGCGAATTTGGATCAACGTGTCATTGATATTCTTCCCCATTTCCCCGCCCAAAGCGTCAATTTCACGCACCAAATGGGCCTTGGCCGGCCCGCCAATAGCGGGATTGCAGGGCATTAAAGCCACGGCGTCCATGTTCATGGTCAAAAGCAACACCCGGCAGCCCATGCGTGCCCCGGCCAGGGCAGCTTCGCATCCGGCGTGACCGGCGCCTATAACAATGATGTCGTATTCGTTTTCCTTGCGCATTGGCTGCACCTACTTTCCCAGACAAAAATTAGAGAAAATACAGTCCAGAAGCTCTTCAGTCCAGACTGCACCGGTAATTTCACCCAAAGCCTGCCAGGCTTCCCGTAAATCCAGGGCCAGTAAATCCAAGGGCGTGTCGTTCCAGCGCGCAACCAGATCCTTTAACACACCGGCCGCTCTCTGCAGGGCATGGAAATGCCGCTCATTGGTAATCCAGACTGTGTCTGCGCCGATGTCTCCCTTTACAAATGCGGCCTCAATGGCATCGCGCAGCTCATCCAGCCCCGCCCCGGTCAAAGCCGAAACAGGCAGTACATGCTGGAACCCCAGAGAGCGTATATCTTCGGGTTGCACGGTGCCCGGCAAGTCGCTTTTGTTAAGGGCGACAATAGTCCTTTCGGCATCGGCCGCGGCCAGGAGTTGCCGGTCTTCCGGGCCAAGAGGCCGGGATCTGTCCAATACCAGAAGGACCAAATCTGCCCGTTCGGCCAATACACGAGCCCGTTCAATGCCCAGCTGCTCGATTTTGTTCAAGGACTGCCGTATCCCAGCGGTATCCGCCAGGCGCAGGGGGATACCGCGAACGGTGGCGGGAACCTCCACCACATCTCTGGTCGTGCCGGGAATATCGGTAACAATTGCCCTTTCTTCGCCAACAAGGCTGTTGAGCAAAGACGATTTGCCCACATTGGGCTTGCCCAGAATGACGGTGACAATGCCGTCCCTGAATATTTTTCCCTCCTGGTAAGTGTTCAGCAACACCTGCAGGCGCTCCGTTTGTTGCTGTACCTGCATTGCCGCAGTTTCCTTGCCGGCATAGTCAATATCTGCTTCGGGATAGTCAATCTCCGCTTCCAGCCAGGCAATAATATCCAGCAGACGGCGGCGAATGTCCTCAATACTGGCTGACAAGTTTCCGGCGAAATGGGAGCGGGCTATTTTTACGGCCTGCTGCGACTGGGCATTGATCATGTCTGCAATGGCATCGGCCTGGACCAGGTCAATTTTGCCGTTGAGAAAGGCCCGCCTGGAAAACTCGCCCGGCTCGGCAGGCCGTATCCCCAGAGCAAACAGTTCCTGCAGCAACATGTGCAGTATAACCATGCCGCCGTGACAATGAAATTCCACCACATCTTCTCCGGTAAAAGAACGCGGACCTTTGAACCACACGCAGTAACCGGTGTCAATGGGGTTGGACCGGGCATCTACAAAATCGCCGTAGTACATCCGGGAGGGAATCCGGATGGGCCCTCCCGCTCTGGCAACAAACAGCCGTTGGGCGGCCTGAAGCGCAGCCTGGCCGCTAATCCGGATAATCCCGATCCCCCCTTTTCCCGGAGGAGTTGCAATGGCAGCAATGGTGTCCCGGGTATACAAGTTTAAACCCTCCTTTGCCAGTATACTAGCACAGCAAAACAATTAAAAACAACCGGCCAAGCCGGTTGTCAGTCTCTTTTCAGATCTACGACCACTTTCCGTCGCGGTTCTTCACCAATGCTGTAAGTAACGATACCCTCTTTGTCCCCCAGCGCCAAATGCACCAGGCGGCGTTCCGCCGGCGTCATGGGCGCCAGGACGACTTTCTGGCCGGTCCTGAGCACCCTTTTCATGGCTGACATAGCCGTCTTTTCGATGGACAGTCGCCGTTTTTTACGGTAGTCGCCCACATCGACCACGACGGGAACAAAATCCGCAGCCCTCTTATTTACAGCCAATGTCGCCAGATATTGCAGGGAATCCAGGGTTTGCCCCTTGCGGCCAATCAGCGTGCCCAGGTTGCTTCCGGTTATATTTACCTCCAGACCGCCGTTGGCGGGCTGCACGCGGACTCTGGCGTGAATACGCATTTTTTCCAAAAGACCCTCCAGCCAATCGGAAAGAAACAGGACTGGATCAAAATGCTCTCTGACCAGCACGACGGCATCTTTGCCGGGGAAAATGCCCAAAAGGCCTTTGGAGGGAAGTTCCTGAATGGTGATATCTGCCTGTTCCCTCTCGATCTTCAGCTCCTTCAAAGCGGCGGCAATGGCTTCTTCCACAGTCTTACCAACGCCTACGGCTTCTCTCACGACAAAACGCCACCTTCCGCAGAGGGTTTTGACCTGCCCAGGAGGAAATGCTGCACTATGGAAAATACGTTGCCCACCAGCCAATACAGCGGCAGTCCTTGGGGCAGAGAATAGCTAAAGAAGAGGATTAGCGCGGGCATCATCCAGGGCATGGCTCCCATGCCTCCGGCAGAACCTGCTTGCCCGGCCAAAGTCTGCTTTGTTTGTATATAAGTAGTCAAACTGGCCAGAACCGGAATCACTGCCGGTACTAAATAACCCGAAATGGCGGTCGCCTCTTTAAAAAGCTGAACGAAGCTCTTGCTGAGATCGACAATGCCCAGAAAATCGGTGGAGGCAATGCCGGGGTTGCGCAAAACGCCGAAGACCGCGACAATTACCGGGAGTTGGATTAATGTGGGCAGGCATCCGGCCAGGGGATTAATTTTATGTTCCCTGTACAGCGCCAGCAATTCCTGGTTGTACTTCTCGGGGTTGTCCTTGTACTTTTCCTGAAGTTTTTTTTGCAAAGGAGCGATCTTCTGCATTGCCCGGGAAGAAGCAATTTGCTTCAAAGACAGAGGCAAGGTTACCAATCTCACCAATATAGTCAGCCCTATAATGGCAACGCCATAATCCCCGGTGAGATTATAGAAATACTCCAAAATATGTTGGACAACGCCTTGCAAAAAATTCACCTGCAGCTCCCCCTAATCATTTTAAAGGATCATATCCGCCGGGGTGAAAGGGATGGCAACGCAAAACACGACGGACAGCAAAGTATAAACCCTTTACAAAACCGTACTTTTCCAAAGCCTGAATTGCATATTCAGAACAGGTTGGCGTAAAGCGACAGGACGGACCGATAAGCGGAGAGAGAAAGCGCCGGTAAAACTTAATGCTCCAAACAGCTAGTTTCCTCATTTTTATTCTCCATGAGGCCGGCCTTGCGCAAAAGCCGGGCTAGAGTAGCCACAATATTTTGGAATCTTTCCGTTTTTAGCGGCGGCCGGGATACCAGGACCAAATCGTATCCGGGCTTGATCTCCGGCAGCAGTCGGCGCACAGCCTCCCGCAGCAACCGCTTGCACCGGTTGCGCACAGTACTGGCCCCCAGCTTTTTGCTGGCGACAAAACCAACCCGGATCTCTGCAGTCCCGGTATTTTTACGATAGTAGAGAACCAGTTGGCGAGAAACGACATACTTGCCCTGCTTGTAAACTGCAGCGAAGTCTGCACTGTTCCTCAAGCGCTTGTTTTTGGGCAACATTGTCTTGAAGGCGCAAAAAGGCCGTCCTGGGCCTTTACGCAGTTAATTTTTTTCTGCCTTTGCGGCGCCGCCGCTTGATGACCGTTCTCCCCGAGGCAGAAAACATACGGGCACGGAAACCATGAACCCGGGCGCGTTTTCTGGTTTTGGGCTGGTAAGTTCTCTTCATAGGTCCACCCCCTCATTTGCACTAGCGAACATTATACCCCAAAACGCCATTGCGGTCAAGATAAGGCGACTCGGCCGGGTTGGGACTTGTGTGGATAAATTTTATTGCGGCCTGGGGATAATTTTGCTAAACTTAATTATACACAGTTTGTTTACGCCGCAGCCGTGAAAGTTATCAACAGCTGTTGACAAACCTGTGGATAAACCTCTCGCTCAGACTCCAGTTTCATCAAGGTTCATTCCATTTTTCCTCAAAATCCATATCCTGTGGGTAACCTGGACTGTGGATAAATCCAATATCGTCATTTATCCACAGTTTTGATTTTGTTATCTGGGAGGTCTCGGAATTGGAAAAATACACAGACATCTGGAATCAGACCCTGGCCATTATCGAACAAAAAATCAGCGGCCCCAGTTTTGAAACCTGGCTCAAGGATACAGAAGCCGTCGATATGGTGGGAAACAACCTTATAATAGGGGTGCCCACAGAATTTGTCAAAGAATGGTTGGAAAACAGGTATGCGCAGTTGATCCGGGAAATCCTCCTGGAAGTGACCGGCGTAAACCTGAGGATATCGTTCATTGTAGGCAACAAGCGACTGGCCGGGGACCATCCGAGTGCCGAACGGGACGAAATTATTTCTGCTCAACTAAATCCCAAGTATACTTTTGAGACATTTGTCATCGGCAACAGCAACCGCTTTGCCCATGCTGCTGCATTGGCTGTTGCTGAAGCGCCGGCCAAAGCTTACAATCCTCTTTTTATTTACGGCGGCGTCGGCCTGGGCAAGACGCACCTGATGAACGCCATCGGCCACTTTGTGCGCCAGCACTATCCTGAACTGACGGTTGTATACCTTTCTACCGAAAAGTTCACCAACGATTTTATTAACTCAATTCGCGACAACCGTACTGTGGAATTTCGCAACAAATACCGGGGCGTCGACGTCCTGCTCATCGACGATATTCAGTTTCTTGCCGGCAAAGAATCTACGCAAGAGGAATTTTTTCATACCTTTAACGCCCTGCACGAAAGCAATAAGCAGATTATCATTTCCAGCGACCGCCAGCCCAAGGAAATTCCAACGCTGGAAGACAGACTGCGCTCGAGGTTTGAATGGGGACTTATCACTGACATTCAACCCCCGGATTTGGAAACCAGGGCGGCGATACTCCGCAAAAAAGCCGCCCTGGAGCAAATCGAAATTAAAGATGAAATCATCCTCATGATAGCGGACAAAATTACTACCAATATCAGAGAACTGGAAGGAGCCCTGACCAGGATAAAAGCCTATGCCTCCATGACAGGACAGGAAATTGACGAAGCCCTGGCAGAAAGAGCGCTGAGGGACATCATTCCCAGTGCCCCAAAAGAGACCATATCGGTGGAAAGGATTCAAAAGGTCGTTGCGGAATATTTCAATCTCAGAATTGAAGATATGAAAGCCAAGAAGCGGACCAAGGCCGTTGCCCATCCCCGCCAGATTGCAATGTACCTGTGCAGGGAACTGACAGATCTGTCCCTGCCCAAAATCGGGGAGAAATTTGGCGGCAGAGATCACACCACCGTCATGCACGCGCAAGAAAAAATAGCCAAAGACATCAAGAATAATCCCAGCATTGCCCAGCAAATTGAAGCCATCAAAAAAATCCTTTTGGAATGATCTGTGGATATGTGGAAGTTGGGGAAACCCGTTTCTCTTTCTGCACAAAATATACCCAGGCCGGCACCCGGCAAAATTAGCCGAAATCGGCAATTGTCCACAAATCCACAGTCCTTACTACAGCTCCTGCTTAAGCTATTAATATATTATTTTTGAAAGGAAAATATTCCTGTTGGAGGGGTAAAGATGCATTTTGTATGCGAAAAAAACGTCCTGGCTGCAGCCCTGGGCATTGTGCAAAGGGCAGCGGCAACTAAATCACCGTTGCCGGCATTAAAAGGCGTGCTCCTGGAAACCGAGGAATCCGGTCTCGTTTTAAGCGGTACCGATCTGGAATTTGGCATAAAGTGTTCGCTGCAAGCCAAAATTATTGAACATGGGGCAGTAGTTCTGCCCGCCAAGCTGTTGACCGAATTTATTCGCAAAATGCCCGACGGCATGATAGATGCCAGCTCTCATTCCGATAACCCTCTGAACATAAACATTGCTTGCGGCAATATCAAATTTGACCTGTCGGGATACCCGGCCGAGGAGTTTCCCAAGTTAGCCGAAGCAAGCAGTGATGCGGCGCGGCTGGCGGTGGAAGAGGGTTTGCTCAAGGAAATGTTTTCCCAGACTGAAGTCGCCATTGCCCGGGACGAGACCAGGCCAATTCTCACCGGCTTGTTGTTGGAGACGGAAGCCAACAAACTCAAACTGGTGGCTACTGACGGCCATCGTCTGGCTTTTCGCCAGGCAGCATATGCGGATAATACCGAACTTAAAGCAGTAATTCCGGGGAAAGCCATCAGAGAGGTCAGCAAAATATTGGAAGATGCTCAGGACAAAAAGGTGGAAATTTGCCTCGACGATACCTGCGTTGTATTTATAATGGACGGCATAGTACTTTCTTCCCGCTTGGTAGAAGGAAAGTATCCCCCGTATCAACAGATAATTCCCACAGATTTCAAAACTTCCGTGGTGGCCGACGCTCAGGCTCTGCAGGCCGCTTTGGAACGGGCGGAAATTATCGTCCGTGAAGGGGGCAATAATCTGGTTTTGTTGCAAGTAGACCAGGGCATAACTGTAATCGGTGCAAGCCAGGATGTGGGCAGAGTTGAAGATTTTGTACCTGCGGAAGTGCAAGGAGAACCTCTGGAAATTCGCTTCAATGTCCGTTTGTTGCTGGACTGTTTCCACAACATTAAAGACCAGCAGGTTCATCTGGATTTTACCGGCCCATACAGCCCATGTATGATCAGGCCTTTTGAAAACCACAATTATTTGCACCTGGTGTTGCCGGTCAGACTTTCCTGATGGGGGCGGTGCCCGTGGAGGTTAAAATCAGCACGGAATACATTACCCTCGGCCAGTTTTTGAAACATATCGACCGCATTCAGACCGGAGGCGAAGCCAAGTTTTTTCTTTCGTCCCATGATGTGGAAGTGAATGGAGAGATTGTAAGGCAGCGAGGTAAAAAGCTTTTCCCCGGGGATCGAATTAAGATAGCTGCGGATATTTACATTGTCAGGTGAGTAATTTGCTTTTAAACACCATTAAAATTAAAGGATGGCGGAATTACGCCGGGGAAAACCTTAATTTCGGGCCCGGTATTAACTTGCTTCTGGGCAATAACGGGCAGGGCAAAACCAACCTGCTGGAGGCAATATATTTTTTATCCGGCGGCCAGTCCCCGCGCACAAATAAACTCGAAGAACTGATAAAGTTTGACGAAAATTATTTCTACATCCGGGGAGAAGTAGCTGTTGGCCAGGAGCTGAAGGTGTTGGAAATGGGAGGCGCCCGGGACGGAAGGAGAATGCATAAAATCCAGGGAGTTGCTGTCCACCGCCTCTCGGATTTCTCTGATTATTTTTGTGCGGTTTTTTTTCTTCCCGAAGATCTTAATCTGGTTAAAAGCGGTCCTGCTATCAGAAGAAGGTTTTTGGATCAAGAACTGAGTAAGATTAATAACAAGTACCGCAACAGCATTGAAAAGTACAAAAAGTTTTTGCAACAGCGCAATGCTCTGCTCAAAAGCAACATTGAAGACAAAATCCTGATGCAGGTATTGACGAACAAAATAGCAGAACTGGCAGGCCCCATCTCCAAACTGCGGGAAGATTACATTGAAAAGCTAAGTTTGTTGGCCAGGCTCAGGCACAGAAAGATTAGCGGCGGAAGGGAGGAATTGTCCCTGGCATACAAGCATTCGGTACCTCCCGGGGCTGCCGTCGAAGACATCCTGGCCATGTTTGATGACGCAAAAGAAGCGGAAAGGAAGTACAGGACTACCATAATCGGTCCCCATCGGGATGATTTTGCCTTCATTGTCAACGGGATGGAATTGCGCACCTTTGGTTCCCAGGGTCAGCAAAGGACGGCGGTGTTGTCCCTGAAGCTGGCTGAGCTGGAATTGATTAAGGCAGAAACCGGCGAATATCCCCTTTTGTTGCTGGATGATGTCTTTTCGGAACTGGACGAACAGAGACGGGAAATGCTGCTGCATTATTTGTCGGGGAGAATTCAGACATTTATTTCCAGTTCCGAGCCGGTGGATGCAGGCAACGAGGTGCGGACATTTTGGATAGAAGCAGGAACAATTAAAGAGAGGGTTTAGCGCATGTATTTGCATTTAGGGGCTGGAGTTACTATTTGCATAAAAGAACTGATTGGGATTTTCGATTACGGCCTGGTCAATTCTGTTGCAAATCAGGAATATTGGCAAACGGCGCAATGGGATAATAAGATTACTGCGCTGGAAGGAAAAGCCAAGTCAATTGTTGTAACAGAGAAAAAAATTTACGTCGTTCCCGTATCGCGGACGACCCTGACCCGCAGATGGCAACAGAACCAATACTGACAGCACTAAATGGGGGCGGAGGTGAGGCAAATGACAAAGAACAACAACTCATACGGCGCTGAACAAATCCAGGTTTTGGAAGGCCTGGAACCGGTGCGCAGGCGCCCGGGCATGTACATTGGTTCTACAGGGCCCAAGGGTTTGCATCATTTGGTCTACGAGGTTTTGGACAACAGCATTGACGAAGCCCTGGCCGGCAGGTGCGACAAAATCATTATTACCTTGCACAAAGACAACAGCGTGTCGGTATTGGACAATGGTCACGGAATTCCAGTGGGGATTCACCCCAAAACCGGAATCCCCGCTCTGGAATTGGTCATGACCAAGCTCCATGCCGGCGGAAAATTTGGCGGGGATGGCTATAAAATATCCGGGGGGTTGCACGGCGTCGGCGTTTCTGTGGTTAACGCCTTGTCGGAGTGGCTGGAAGTAGAAGTATATACCGACGGAAAAATTTACAAGCAGACGTACCAAAGAGGCCAGAAAGTAACCGATATTCAGGTTATCGGCACCACCAGTAAAACGGGGACCAAGGTCACCTTTTTGCCGGACAGTGAGATCTTCGATACGGTGGAGTTCGATTATAATGTTCTCAACCAGCGCATCAGAGAACTGGCTTACCTGAACAAAGGTTTGGAATTGATCTTTACCAACGAGAAAACCGGAGAAACCAACAAGTATAAGTTTGAGGGCGGAATAAAGTCCTACGTTAAATTCCTGAACAAGAATAAAGATGTTCTGCACAAAACTCCCATTTACTTTGAGGGGATTAAGGACGACGTGGTAGTGGAGTTTGCCTTGCAATACAACACCGGCTACCAGGAGAACATCTTTTCCTTTGCCAACAACATCAACACTACCGAGGGCGGTACCCATGAAGTTGGATTTAAGACAGCCCTTACCCGTGTCATCAACGATTATGCCCGGAAAAATAATTTATTGAAAAACGAAAACGGCAATTTAACCGGTGAAGACATTCGCGAGGGACTTACTGCCATAATCAGCGTCAAACTGAGGGATCCCCAGTTCGAAGGCCAGACCAAGACCAAATTGGGAAATATGGAAGTGCGGGGGATAGTGGATTCCTTCACCAGCGACGCCCTGACCTATTTTTTGGAGCAAAATCCTTCGGTGGCCAAAAAGATTCTGGACAAAGCTATATCAGCAGCCAGAGCCAGAGAAGCGGCCCGGCGCGCCCGGGAATTGACACGGCGCAAGAGCGCTTTGGAAATTTCCGCCCTGCCCGGAAAGCTGGCCGATTGTACCGTTAAGGATCCCGCATTGGCAGAGCTCTTTATCGTCGAGGGAGACTCTGCGGGCGGCAGCGCAAAACAGGGGAGAGACCGGCGCTACCAGGCTGTATTGCCCTTGAGGGGAAAAATCATCAACGTGGAGAAGGCAAGGCTGGACAAGATATTGGGCAATGAAGAGATCAAGACGATAATCACCGCTTTAGGTACCGGCATAGGCGAAGATTTTGACCTGAACAAAGCCCGGTACCATAAGGTAATTATCATGACAGATGCCGACGTCGACGGCGCGCACATCCGGACGTTGTTGCTGACTTTCTTTTACAGGTACATGACTCCCTTGCTGGAGGCCGGATACATTTATATTGCCCAGCCTCCTTTGTACCTGGTTAAAAAGGGGAAGATTGAAAAATACCTTTACTCTGACCAGGAACTGGAACGTACCCTCGAGGAAATTGGGCGGGACGGGGTTACCGTCCAGCGCTACAAGGGTTTGGGTGAAATGAATGCCGACCAGCTCAGTGAAACGACGATGAACCCTGAGACCCGGACCCTGTTGCAGGTTTGCATTGAAGACGCCATAACTGCCGACGATATTTTTACTGTTCTGATGGGGGACAAGGTTGAACCCAGGCGGCAGTTTATAGAAAAATACGCGCTGACCGTTAAAAATCTTGATATTTAGGAGAGAGAAGTATGGCGACGGAGTATACCCATGGCAAAATTCTGCCCCGCGAAGTAAGCACAGAGATGCGCCAATCCTTTATGGATTACGCCATGAGCGTGATTATGAGCAGGGCCCTGCCCGATGTCCGGGACGGGCTGAAGCCTGTCCAGCGCAGAATACTGTATGCCATGAATGAGTTGGGGTTGCACCCCAATAAAGGCTATAAAAAATCCGCCCGTATTGTTGGCGAAGTTTTGGGCAAATACCATCCCCACGGCGAAGCGGCGGTCTACGACGCCATGGTCAGGATGGCCCAGGATTTTTCTTATCGTTACCCGCTGGTGGACGGGCACGGAAACTTTGGCTCCATTGACGGAGACCCCGCCGCCGCCATGCGCTACACCGAAGTGCGCATGACCAGGCTGGCAATGGAGTTGCTGACGGACATCGACAAAGAAACCGTTGACTTTGCCCCCAATTTCGATGAAACTCTGGAAGAACCCAGGGTTTTGACCAGTCGTTTTCCCAATTTGTTGGTAAACGGCACAGCGGGTATTGCTGTGGGCATGGCCACCAATATCCCTCCCCACAATTTGCGGGAAGTGGTACAGGGTCTCATCGCCATGATAAATAATCCAGCCATAGACACCAGCGAGCTGTTGAAGTACATTAAGGGGCCGGATTTCCCCACTTCGGGCATAATTCTTGGCCGGGAAGGCATCAGAAAAGCTTACAAAACAGGCAAGGGTTCCATTACCCTGCGGGGAGAGGCCAAGATTGAAACCCTGGAAAACGGCAAGCAGAACATTATCATCACCGAGTTGCCCTACCAGGTTAATAAGGCCAAACTCATCGAAAGAATAGCCGACTTGGTCAGAGATAAAAAAATTGAGGGGATAACCGATCTCAGGGATGAAACCGACCGGCATGGAATCCGCATAGTTATTGAACTGAAAAAAGACGTCAACCCCCATATCATTTTGAACCAGTTGTACAAATTTACGCCGTTGCAGCAGAATTTCGGCATAATTATGCTGGCTTTGGTGAACAATCAGCCCAAAGTCCTGTCTTTGCGGGACATGCTTTTCCATTACCTGGAACATCAGCGGGAAATAATTACCCGGCGAACCAGGTACGAGCTCCGCAAGGCCGAAGAACGGTTGCATATATTGGAAGGTTTTAGAATTGCCCTGGACAATTTGGATGAGGTCATTGCCTTGATTCGCAAGGCCCGCGATGCCGATGAAGCCCGGGAAGGATTAATGCAACGGTTTCCCCTGAGCAAAATCCAGGCGCAGGCCATTCTGGACATGCGCCTCCAGCGCCTGACCGGTTTGGAAAGGGAAAAAATAGAACAAGAATACACAGAATTGAAAGCGAAAGCCGGTTACCTGCAGGCTGTCCTTGCCGATCCTCAGAAGATCGACAACATAATTGCCCGGGAGCTGACCGACATTGCCGAAAAATACGGCGACGCAAGGCGTACGAAAATCGTCAACAAAGACGGCGACCTTGAAATCGAAGATTTAATTGCCGACGAAGACGTGGTAATCACCATTACCCACCAGGGCTATATCAAGAGAATGCCCGTTGCCGCCTATCGCAGCCAGCAACGGGGCGGACGGGGAATCGCAGCGTTGAACAAAAGGGAGGATGACTTTCTCCAGCACCTGTTTATAACGTCCACCCACAAAAATATGCTTTTCCTGACCAATTTCGGGCAAGCTTATCGCAAAAAGGTCTATGAAATACCTGAAGGCAGCCGTCAGGCCCGGGGAACGGCGATTGTCAATTTAATTCCCCTGCGTCCCGGCGAGAAAATTAGCGCCGTCCTGCAGGTCCAGGAATTTTCCCCCGACCGGTACCTGGTAATGGCAACCCGGGAAGGAATGGTTAAAAAAACCAGCCTCGACCAATACGACACCAGTTTGCGCACGGGGTTAATTGCCATCCGGCTCCAGGACAAAGATGAATTGGTGGGGGCAAGCCTGACCGACGGCGACCAGGAGATTATGTTGTTCACCGCGCAGGGCCTGGCTATACGGTTCAAAGAACAGGAAATCAGGCCCGTGGGCAGGGCGGCCCTGGGGGTAAAGGGTATCCGCTTGCGTCAGGGCGATAAGGTTGTGGAAATGGCGGTGCTGGACAAAGAGGGACACATTTTGCTTGTCACCGAAGAGGGTTTTGGCAAGAGAACAAGCAGCCAGGAGTTTAGAGTCCAGACCCGGGGCGGCAAGGGAGTAATTGCCGCCGGCCTGAGCGACAAGAGCGGAAAACTGGCAGGCGCCAAAATCGTTACTGACGGGGATGACTTCATTGTGGTAACCGCCCAAGGGGTTCTGATCAGACAGCAGGTTGACGGTGTGTCAGTGTTTGGCAGAACAGCCCGGGGGCTTAAGCTGATCAAGCTGGATCCGGGCGACCGCGTTGCGGCTGTGGCCAGGGTGGTCAGGGAAGAAAGGGACGCCGAATAAAAACACAAAAAATACCAGGAGCAACAGCCTGATCTTCTCGGATCAGGCTGTTTATGTTTATAGTTCAGGGAACACGGGGCAAGATATGGAAAAGGGTATAGGGAGGTAGCCAAGTGAGACCTGTATGGAAGGGCGCAGTCAGCTTCGGCCTGGTAAATATTCCTGTCAAAATGTATCCGGCCAGCGAGGACAAGTCCATTAAATTTAAATATCTGCACAGCACGTGCAAAGCCCCGGTAAAGTACAAGAAAGTATGTTCCCGCTGCGGGCAAACCGTAGAACAGGATGAAATCGTCCGCGGCTACGAATATCAAAGGGATCGCTTCGTAATCATGAATGAAGAAGACTTTGCAGCCGTTGCGGCGCAAAAGACGAGAACCATTGACATCATTGATTTTTGCCGGCTGGAAGAGATTGACCCGATTTACTTCGAGAAGAGTTACTACCTGGGTCCGGAAGAAACTGGCAAGAAAGCCTACGACTTGCTGGTCGCCGTCCTCAAAAAGACAGCGCGGGTAGCGGTGGCCAAGGTGGTGATCAGGACCAGACAGGCTCTTGCTGCAATAAGGATTTACCAGGACGTCTTGGTAATGGAAACCATGAAGTACCCCGACGAGGTCCGGTCCCCTATGGACGTTCCCGATGTGACGGCAGAAACGGCGGTCTCAGACAGGGAGCTGGACATGGCGGTGAAACTGGTGGAAGGCATGACCGAACCCTTTGTGCCCGAAAAATACACCGACGACTATCGAAAGGGCTTGCTGGAACTGATCAGCGCAAAAATAGAAGGTCAGGAACCGATACTTGAGCCTGAACAGGAGCAGCCGGAAGGTGTCATTGATCTCATGGAATCTTTGCGCGCCAGTCTGGAGGCCATGGAGAAGGAGCGCTTTGCCCCGGCCGCCGGCCGGCGCCGCGAAAAGGGCAGAGTGGGCTGATGAAACCGGGCACGGTACGGGTTATGGAACCTGTCCTTGCCGCCCGGGTGCCCGGGGACAGCGGTATTCTGCATCAGGTTAAATGGGACGGGGTCAGGATGCTGTGCTTTATAGACAAAGGCGTGGTGTTGCAAAACCGGAGCGGCAAGATCAAAACCGAAGCCTTTCCCGAACTGCAGGGCCTGCAATCAGTCAGCGGGCAACCGCTGATTGTGGACGGCGAGATTGTGGTCATCAAGGACGGCAGACCTGATTTCCGTTTGGTGCTGAAAAGGAATTTTGCCGCCTCTCCTCCGCCCCAGGCGCAGCCGGTTTCCTATATTATTTTTGACATATTGCAGTGGAGGGGCCGGGATGTCAGGAACTTGCCCCTGACAAAGCGTCAGGAGTTGCTGGCCTCCCTCAGGCTTCCCGGCGGCAGTGTATCGATATCAGATAACTTTTTCGATGGAGAAGGGTTGCTGGCAGAGGTGGCCCGGCGCAACTGGGAAGGCATAGTATCCAAGCGGGCTGACAGCCCCTATGTGGCGGGCAAATCAGCCCATTGGTGCAAGGTCAAGGTGACGCGCAGGGATGTTTTTTATATCGTCGGATACCGCAAAAAAGGAAATGAGCTGGCCTCACTGCTGCTGGCCAAACAGGACGAAGAGGGACTGCACTGGGCGGGCGCGGTGGGCAGCGGCCTGAGCGGCGCCGTCCGGAAAAGCCTGATGGCCATTTTGACGGACATGGAAACCCAGGCGCCCCCTGTCCCGTCAATAAAGCTGCCGCCCCAGGGGAGCTGGGTCGTGCCGCTGTTACAGGCCGAAGTGGAATTTCTGGAATGGACTGAAGCGTTAACTTTGCGGGCTCCGGTTTTCAAGGCCCTTTATTGGGAGGGCAAGCGTTATGAGTTGCCTTAACATCCAGGGCAAAACTGTAAAGGTAACCAATCTGGACAAAGTGTTCTGGCCCGAAACCGGTACAACCAAAGGGCAACTGCTGGAATACTACATTAAAATTGCGCCCAGGCTGCTCCCCTGCCTGTGGGGCAGGCTGGTGTCGGTGCAGAGGTTTCCCAACGGAGTGGGCGAAAAAGGGTTTTATCAAAAAAACTGTCCGGATAATGCGCCCCCCTGGGTGAATACATTTACTGTAGAGAGGCAAAAGGGCAAAAAAACCAATTACGTTCTGGTGGATAGTCTGGCCACCCTGGTCTGGCTGGCGAACCTGGGGGCCATCGAGTTTCACCCCTGGCTGTCCAGCATTCCCACACTTGACAATCCCGATTACGCAGTTTTTGATCTGGACCCCATGGAAAAATACGGCATGGATGAAGTGCGGCAGGTGGCCCTGGGCATCAGAGACCTGCTGAGAAAACTCAACCTGGTCGGGTGTGTAAAGACTTCCGGCAGTACCGGCCTGCAGATATTTGTGCCCCTGGTACCCATATATTCCTTCCAGCAGGTCCGGGATTTCGTGTTCGCCTGTTGTGCCGTAATTCACAACCAGTTTCCCCGCTGGACCACCCTGGAAAGAAGCGTGAAAAAGAGAAAGGGAAAGATCTACCTCGATTACATGCAGAATGCCCGGGAACAGACCATAGTCTCGGCCTTCAGCCTTCGCCCCGGCCCTCTGCCGACATATTCGGCACCCCTGCGCTGGGAAGATCTCCATGAGGAGGTGGTGCCGGAGAGGTATACTCTGCAATCCTTTTTAAACAACCAGAAACCGGCGAGTTGGGTCGAGGAGTTGCCTGTGCAGCGCCTGGAGCAGGCTGTGTCCCTCTTGCAGGCGATGCTATAATTTAATTGTTATGCAGGAATTTAATTCTCCGTAGTCGAAAGTAATACAGGAGTTTTAGCGGAGCTGGCACCATTTGTGAGGAGGAGATTGTTGTGAAGAGCTATTCGACGGACAAAATTCGCAATATCAGTATTGTCGGTCACGGCGGTTCCGGAAAGACCATTTTAACTGAAAGCATGCTTTTTGCGTCCGGCGCCATTCAGCGTTTGGGCAGGGTTGAAGACGGGACCACCACCACTGATTTCGATCCCGATGAGATCAAGAGGCAAATTTCCATCAGCGCGGCCATGGCCCCGGTGGAGTGGAAGGATTGCAAATTAAACCTCATCGATACGCCCGGTTATTTTGACTTTGTGGGCGAAGTAATCAGTTCCATGCGGGTGACGGAAAGCGCCCTGGTCAATATCTGCGCCGTATCCGGGGTCGAGGTGGGAACGGAGAAGGTGTGGAAGCTGGCCGAGGACAATAAGCTGCCCAGAATATGTTTTGTCAACAAAATGGACCGGGAAAACGCCAATTTCGAAAAAGTCCTCAACCAGGCCAGAGACATGTTTGGCAGCAACGTCGTCCCCGTGCAGATTCCCATTGGCAGTGAAGACAATTTCCAGGGCATGGTAGACCTGTTACAGATGAAGGCCGTCACTTACCGGGACGGCAAGCAGCAGACCGCGGATATCCCGGCTGAATTGGCCGGTATTGCCCAGGAATATCGCGAGCAATTGGTGGAAATTGCTGCCGAAACCGACGACGAACTGACCATGAAATATCTCGAAGGAGAAGAGCTGACTGAAGCGGAGATAATTTCGGGAATCCAGCAAGCCGTAAAAAGCGCCAAGCTTTTCCCCGTCCTCTGCGGGTCGGCCACAAAAGGCATTGGCATCGCCCAGCTGATGGACTTTTTGGTATTCGCTGCGCCAGGGCCTGCTGATAAAATCGAGGCTTTGGATGCTGACGGCAACAGCGTTGAGTTGCCGGGCGGCACCGCCGAGCCCTTCCGGGCGCTGGTCTTCAAAACCATGGCCGACCCCTATGTAGGCAAGGTGAGCTTTTTCAGAGTATACAGCGGCCAAATCGCTTCCGACACCCAGGCGTACAACCTGAATAAAGGAAAGACAGAGAGAATCGCCCAGATTTTCCTGTTCCGGGGTAAAAATCAAATTCCGGTGGCCAAAGTTGTAGCGGGAGATATTGCCGCCGTCGCCAAGCTCCAGGACACGTCCACCGGAGATACCCTGTGCGACAAGGGCAACAAGCACTTGCTGAAAGGCATTCAGTTCCCCATACCAATGGCTTCATTCGCCGTGGAGCCCAAGTCCAAAAACGACGAGGAAAAGGTGAGCTCCGGACTGGCCAGGTTCCTGGAAGAGGACCCCACTTTCCGGGTGGAGCGGAATGCCGAAACCAAGCAGACTTTGATTTACGGAATGGGCGATACGCATTTGGAGATAATTGTCAGCCGTCTTGCCAACAAGTTCGGGGTAGAAGTAGAATTGACCAAGCCCAAAATTCCTTACCGGGAAACTATCCGCGGCACTGCCGAAGTGGAGGGCAAACACAAGAAACAAACAGGCGGCCGCGGTCAATACGGCCACGTCAAGATTATTTTCGAACCGCTGCCCAGGGGCCAGCATTTTGAATTCGTGGATAAAATTTTTGGCGGCGCTGTGCCCAAGAACTACATCCCCGCCGTTGAAAAAGGCCTCATTGAAGCCATGGAAGAGGGCGTGCTGGCCGGATTCCCGGCGGTGGATATCAAGGCAACCTTGATTGACGGCAGTTACCACAGTGTCGACTCTTCCGAAATGGCCTTTAAAATTGCGGCGTCGCTGGCCTACAAGAAAGGGATGATGGAAGCCAACCCTGTATTGTTGGAGCCCATAGTCAACGTCGAGGTTAAGGTGCCGGAAAACTTTATGGGCGACATCATGGGCGACCTCAATTCCCGGCGCGGCAAGATCATGGGTATGGAACCGCAGGGCGACGGCACCCAGGTTATCAGGGCCCAGGTCCCCATGGCAGAGATGTACAAATACTCCGTAGACCTCCGCTCCATGACCCAGGGAAGAGGAGAATTCACCATGAGCTTTTCCCACTACGAAGAAGTTCCGGCCAATATTGCCGAAAAGGTCATCGAAGAGCACAAAAAACAAAAAGAAGAGTAATATTTTTAACCGTCAGGGCCGGGCATCAGCCCGGCCCGGTGTATTTAAAGCCAAAGATTTTACACACTGGTATAAAAATGAACGTATGCCGGGAGCATGTGCGCAGCATTCGGCGCGGCTTTCCGCGCAGCTGCTGCCAGGTGCATCCGAAATTATAATGGCGCAGAAAACTGACTCTTAGATGAAAAAGTATAGTAAAATTAGGTTCTTTTTACACACAATTGGGTTTGCCATGGCGGTTAAAATAATATAAAATATAAACGGTTGCAATGGCGTCCTTTTTGTGACGGGCGCCGCCGCAATTGACACGGTTAACAGTCTGTGTTAAAATGCTTTGCGTCACCTCATGGAGGGGTGTCCGAGCGGTTTAAGGAGCTGGTCTTGAAAACCAGTGACTCGCAAGAGCCGTGGGTTCGAATCCCACCCCCTCCGCCATTATGAGCGGCATGGAGAGATGCCCGAGTAGGCCGAAGGGGATCGCCTGCTAAGCGATTAAGCGACCAAAACTCGCTTCGAGGGTTCGAATCCCTCTCTCTCCGCCATCCAAGTGCCCGTAGCTCAGCTGGATAGAGCGTTTGACTACGAATCAAAAGGTCGCAGGTTCGAATCCTGCCGGGCACGCCACTCTGCTAACGCACTGGTCTTTTGACACCGGTCAATGACCAGTCTTGTTTATACTGCTTGCGCCCGTAGCTCAGCAGGACAGAGCAACGGTTTCCTAAACCGTGTGTCGGAGGTTCGAATCCTTCCGGGCGCGCCATCGTCTATTAGGTGGTCAGAACATGAACCACAATGTTTACATGTCTGTGGCGCTGGCCGCAGCGCGCCGGGCCTTTGCCCGCGGCGAAGTTCCCATCGGCGCCGTTGTCGTCACCGGTTCCAACCGGATTTTGGCGGTTGCAGAAAATTCCCGGGAGCATGGCAAAGACCCTACCGGGCATGCCGAGATTGCCGCCCTCAAAAAGGCAGCCGCCCGTTGGGGGGATTGGCGCCTCTATGGATGTCGCATTTATGTGACTTTGGAGCCGTGTCCCATGTGCGCCGGGGCTCTGCTGCAGGCTCGGGTAAAACAAGTTTTTTACGGTGCTGCGGACCCCAAGGCCGGAGCCCTTGGTTCTGTTATTGACCTGCGGAAAATACCGGGGTATAATCATCAGCTGGAGGCTGTGGGCGGTATCATGGCCGCGCAGTGCAGCAGTCTCCTGAAAGAGTTTTTCAAAACCCTTAGATAGCGCGGAGAGATGGCTGAGTCTGGCTTAAAGCGCTCGCCTCGAAAGCGAGTGGGCGGTGACCCCGCCCCGTGAGTTCGAATCTCACTCTCTCCGCCATTGCCAATAATTACGGAGAGATGGCTGAGTTTGGTCGAAGGCGCTCGCCTGGAAAGCGAGTAGACGGGGTTGACTCGTCTCGAGGGTTCGAATCCCTCTCTCTCCGCCATTTTGTTAATTTTGGCCGTGCTAGGTGGGGAGGTAGCGGTGCCCTGTACCTGCAACCCGCTATAGCAGGATCGAAAGCCCGCGTTGAGGCAGCGCAGCTGTGGGGTCTGGCGCCAATAAGTGGCGATGACGGTCGGGTCCTGGGCGGTTGGCCTCTGTGAACCCCGTCAGGTCCGGAAGGAAGCAGCGGTAAGCAGATGTGCCAAGGCGCCCCAGGCCAGCCTGCCCGGAGCTAACTGTTGGAGGGCCGCCTGGAGCTGGTTGTCGAAAGCGGGGCACGGCCAATAATAATAATTTAAACAATCGCGACATGCGATTGTTTTTTTGCATCCCGGCAGAAATATAAAGTATAATACCAGGGGGAGGGAGTCCCATGGTTTACCAGTCTCTGTACAGAAAATTTCGTCCCCGGGGTTTTGCCCAGGGATTTGTCGGCCAGCAACACATAGTCAAAGCCTTGCAAAACAGCCTGGCTGCTAATCGGCTGGCGCATGCGTATTTATTTGCCGGGCCCAGGGGAACCGGCAAAACGACGACGGCAAAGATTTTTGCCAAAGCGGCCAATTGCCTCAGTGCCGATAAACCGGTTCCCGAGCCGTGTAATCAGTGCGAACTCTGCCTGCAAGTCAACAGCGGCAACGCCATGGACGTCATTGAAATGGACGCAGCCACCAATCGCGGCATAGAAGAAGTGCGGGACCTGCGGGAGCGCGTGCAATATGCCCCGGTTTTGGGCAGGTACAAGATATATATTATCGATGAAGTGCATATGCTTACCACCGAGGCCTTTAACGCGTTGCTCAAGACCTTGGAAGAACCTCCGGCCCATGTCATATTTATTTTGGCCACCACCGAACCCCAAAGGTTGCCGGCTACAATTTTGTCCCGTTGCCAGCGCTATGATTTCCGGCCGTTAAGTGAGGAAATGATTGCCGGGCACTTGCAGGAAGTGGCCAAGCAGTCGGGAGTCAATCTGGACAGCGAAAGCGCCAGGCTGTTAGCTTTCAGGGCCCAGGGGGGGATGCGCGATGCCCTGGGCATGTTGGAGCAGGTAATGGCCTATGCCGGCGCGGACATTAACCGTGACCAGGTTTGGCAGGTTCTGGGCTCCGCAGATCGTGCCAGTTTGGCGCAGCTGGCAGAAGCCCTGCATGCCCGGGACATAGGCAGGGCTTTGCATGTTTTGGAGGATTTCGGCAAAGCCGGGATTGATTTTCGGCAACTCCTGGCCGATATGCTGGAGTTGTTGCGGGAACAGCTCCTCGCCGTCCTGGGGGCGAAGAAGGGTTCAGAGGCCCCGCTGTCGTTGCAGTCGCCGGCAGAAATAATGACGCTGATGGAAACGTTTAGCTCTGCGCTCCTGGACAGCCGGCGCTGGGCGTCGCCCCGGCTGGCGGCGGAGATTATGGTTATAAAGCACTGCAATCAGCAGGCTGCCCCCGGCGAACCAATGCCGGAAGCGGTTCCATCCAGTGCGCAACGGGACCGCCTGGTCAAGGTAGATGACGGCAAATGGCAGGAAGTGCTTGACCTGGTAAAAAAGGAGAGCATAACCTCTTATGCCTGGCTTAAAGAATCCAAAGCCTGGATCGAGGGTGAAAAACTGGTCATCAGATACCCTGCCAATTACAACCTGCATTGCGATAACATAATGAAACCGGAACACAAACAAATAATCGTTCCGGTCATCCGACAGACATTGGGGCTCAGCCAGTATGAAGCGAGCCTGGAAAAATAACGTAAAGGGGATGGAAAAATGCTGGGCGGAATGGGCAAGGCCATGAAACAAATCCAAAAGATGCAGGCAGACATGCAGAAATTGCAGGAAGAACTGGAACACATGACTGTATCCGCCACTGCTGGCGGCGGAGTGGTTGAAGTGACCGTAAACGGACACAGGCGCGTGCAGCGAATAACGGTCAAGCCGGAAGTGGTGGACCCCGAAGACATCGAAACCTTACAGGATTTGCTCCAGGCTGCAGTCAACGAAGCTTTGCGCAAGGCGGAAGAGCTTGCGGCAAAAGAATTGCAAAAGATCACCGGGGGCCTGCAACTGCCGCCTGGTTTGGTATAAATTATGCGTTACTACGACAGCCTCGCCAGGCTGATCGCGCAATTTCAAAAGCTGCCGGGAATCGGCAGCAAGACTGCTCAGCGCCTGGCCTTTTACATATTGAAGATGCCCGAGCCCGAGGTGCGAGAGTTTGCCGCCGCCCTGGTTGAAGCCCGGGCCAAACTGTTGACCTGCAGCGTATGCGGAAACATGACGGACAGCGACCCTTGCCATATTTGCAGTGATCCCAGGAGGGAGCGCAAATATATCTGCGTTGTCCAGGAACCCAGGGATGTCCTTGCTCTGGAAAGGACCAATGAATATCGGGGGCAATACCACGTTCTCAATGGGGCTATTTCGCCGCTGGACGGAATCGGGCCGGACGAATTAAACATAAAGTCGTTATTGGCCCGAATCCGGCAGGAAAAGCCCGAAGAAATCATTGTCGCCACCAATCCCAACGTTCAGGGCGAGGCTACGGCAATGTACCTTGCCCAAATCCTGAAGCCCTTTGACATAAGAGTGACCCGGCTTGCCCTTGGGCTGCCAGTGGGCGGCGATTTGGAGTATGCCGATGAAATGACCCTGGCCAGGGCTCTGGAAGGCAGGAAGAAAATTTGAGCCGCAGTTTCTGCGGCTTTTTGTTTATATACGGAAAAACTGTCAATAATATAGGACAACAATTAAACCAGGGATGGTGTTGTCCATGTTATATGCAGTCCGGGACAAAATTGCCGCCTTTATGCGCGGGCGCCACAAAGCGAAATCCGCCATTGCGCCCCCTTCTCTGCGGGAACTGGCGGAAAAAGCCAAGGCAGAATGGCATCTGGCCCAGGCCTATTTCCAAAATGTCCGGGATCCCGAACTGGTGGATTATGCCATAGACTATTTGGCCACCGCCGAAAAAAGGTATAATTACCTGTTAAAAAAGATCAGAGAGCAATAAACCTGCAGCAAGCAGGTTGTTTTTTATGTTGTTGACGATGGTTTTGGACTTCTGTTATACTGAATGTTGGTTGTATGTTTCACTAAAGCGCCTTAGATTCTTTCTGCAACAAGCTGCTGTTTCACAGGCGTCCCAAGTTGTACTATAACAGCTCGGCGCATTGGGGGCTGAAATGGGACATGCGTATTGTCGAAGCTTTCATAGGCGAATACGCCAGCGGAAAAAGCGAAAATGCCATCAATCGTGCCCTGGAACTCTTGCGGCAAAACAGGCAAGTGACCATTGTTGACCTGGACACAGTGGAGCCTTTCTATACCTTGCGGCCCCTTAAGAAAAAGCTGGAGCAACTGGGGCTCAGGGTCATCGCCTGGGACCCCGCCGAAACAACCGGCCTTGGCGAAGCCGGCTCCCTGATTAACCAACAGATGATATGGGCCCTGCGCAACGAGGGCGATATTATCCTGGACATCGGGTATGGCGCCCACGGGGCCAGAATTTTAAACCTGGTTGAGGGGGCGCAGGATGACCCGGATTTGCGGCTGTTGGTCGTGGTAAATATCGCCCGGCCCATGACTGCTTCTGTGGAGGATATCGTCCAGTATGTCCAAGGATTGGGAACGGTACATGGTCTGATAAATAACAGCCATTTGGGCAACGAAACCACACTGGACATTATCCAGGACGGCGCCGTCATGGTAACCGAGGCGGCGCGGATCCTCCAGCTCCCGGTGATATATACCGCCGTCGCCCGGGAATTTGCCCATCTAATCGGTCCCCATGATAAAGCGGGCAATCCCGTCAAAATAATAGAGCTCTTCATGCATGAGGCTTACTGGTAAGACGAACCGGCAATTTACAGGTCTTCCCAATTTTTCTACTACCACAGGAGGTGTTTAACATGAAGGAAAAGCCAGTTAAGGGCGAAAGGCGCGTGTTTATGACAGGCAACGAAGTCTGTGCCTGGGCAGCACTGGCCGCCGATGCCGATATTATGTTCGGCTACCCCATTACTCCACAAACGGATATCATGCAGTACTGGACCCGTCTGGCGCCCAAGTACGGCAAAAAGTTTTTGCAGACCGAAGACGAAATATCGGCGGGATTTACTACCTTAGGTGCTGTAATTGCCGGCAAGAGAGCCTTTTCTGCCACCACCGGACCGGGTAATGTTCTCTTCCAGGAGCCCATGTCCATGGCCGAGATGATGAGGATTCCCGTTGTCCTGATCATCCCCATGCGGGGCGGCCCTTCCACTGCTACTGTTATTTATTCACAACAGGAAGTTACCATGACCGCTTTTGGCGGCAACGGCGAAGGTTTTCGGGTGGTGTATTCTACAGCGGGCCATCAGGACTTGTACGATTATACCATCAAAGCCTTTAACACTGCCTGGAAGTACAGGTTCCCCACCTTTGTCTTAAGCGACGGTTACCAGGGAAAAATGCGGGAATCCCTGACCATTTACGATCCTGCCGAGCGCGGCATCGAAATGGTCAAGGCCGAACCCATGCTGGGTCTGCCCGGAATTCCCGGCGTTGACCGTCCCACCCGGCATCTGCGCAACACTTACAATACCGAAGAAGAGCTATACGAAGTCGTGATGCAGATTGCCCGGGACTTCGAAAAAGCTGCTCCGGAAATTGTCGAGTGGCAGGATTTTGATACCGACTCCGAAATGGACGTGCTCATTCTGGCCCACGGCGTTGTCTCCAGGGCTGCGCAAGGTGCGCTTCCCCTGCTCAAAAACGAAGGCATTAAAGCAGGGCATTTCCGCCCCATTACTCTGCGCCCCATGCCTGAAGAACAGATGCGCGCTGCTGCGGCCAGAGCGAACAGGGTTGTCGTAGTCGAATCCGCTTACGGGCAGTTTCTCAAACTGGTCAAGGAAACCCTGTACGGAATGGACAAACCCATCGATGCCATTCTCCGTCCCGGCGTCGGCATTACAGCTGAAGAAATTGTCGCCGAGATAAAGGAAAGGAGGTAAGGGCTGTGGCAAAAGAAACCATTGCTTTAACGCCTGCGATGCCAAAGTGCTGGAACCCGGATTCCAAACCGCATAAGTTTTGCCCGGGCTGCGGCCACGGTCTTACCCTGAAAATGTTGGGTCAGGCTATTGACGAGCTGGGCATTCAGGACAAAGTAATTTTCGGTTGTGACATCGGCTGTTCTTTGCTGTCCTGGGACTTCTTCAATGTAGATTCCGTCCAGACTCATCATGGCCGGACGACTCCGGTTATAACGGGGATTAAGCGGGCCCGCCCCGAGCTCATTGGTATCGCGTACATGGGTGACGGGGGCGGATACGCCATTGGCGCCCAGCACCTGGTTAATGCCGCTACCCGCAACGAGAAAATCACCGCTATTTTGATCAATAATACCAACTATGGGATGACTGGCGGACAAATGGCGCCCACCACTCTGCCCGGCCAAATAACGGAAACCACTCCTTTCGGCCGCGATCCTGAAGACTCCGGTTATCCCACCATGGGGCCGGAAATGGTGGCGGCCATTGCCCGGGAAGGCGCTTATGTCGCCCGCGGCTCTATGGCCAACCTCCGTCAGTTGAAAAGGTTTTTGAAAAAAGCGCTGGAGAACCAGATGGAGGGCAACGGGTTTTCCTTTGTTGAAGTCCTCTCCAGCTGCCCCACCAACTGGAGGACCAATGCTGAAGCCACCTGGCGCTTTGTAGAAAAAGACATGGCAGAGCATTTCCCCGTCGGCGAATTTAAAGTCCCCGGCAAAAAGGAGGAGAAGTGAGTTGGCTGTCAGAATAGTCCTGGCCGGAGAAGGAGGCCAAGGCGTTCAGGTCATTGCCAATATACTGGCCGAAGCTGCCTATGCCGAAGGCAAGGAAGCCGTCTACATTCCCAATTTCGGTGTCGAACAAAGGGGCGGCGTTTCCATCGCCTTTGTCCAAATTGACGACAAACGCATCGATTCTCCCAAGTTTCCCAAAGCAGATATAGTCGTCGCCCTGAGCAATCGCGCCGTAGACCGCACCCGCCAGTACGTCGACGAGAGGACCACCTTTGTATACGATGACTCGCTGGTGGCTGCGGCCGAAATCCACGAAGACGTCATCGGCATTCAGGCCGTCGAAGCCGACCCTCGCTCGCAACGTCAGACTGAAGCTGTCGACGACAGCAAACAGCGCAAAACCGTCAGGCTTCCTGAGAGTGCCGGCACCATTATTCCCCTGTCTGCCAACGACATCGCCAAGAAAGAACTTCACCCCAGGGTGTTCAATGTCATGATTCTGGGCGCCGTTCTCAAGGCCACCGGTGTTGTATCTGTGGAACAGGTAAAGGCGGCGTTGGAGGCGAGGCTGGGCGGCAAGTTTGCAAAGAACCCTGAGTTACGGGATCTCAACTACCGGGCACTGGAAAGGGGCATGGGCCTGGTGGAGCATGTGGGGGTGAATTAAATGACTGAGGCCACTAAATGGAGAGCGTTTTCGCAGCCTGGCAAGCGCGCCAGCTTTAACCTTTTTCCCGATTTGTGCAAAGGTTGCGGCCTGTGCATGCAAAAATGTCCGGTAAAAATTATCATCTGGTCCCAGGATTTGGGCGTGTACGGTACCCCCGCTGTCGAAACCAGCGATCAGGACAAATGCATAGCCTGCAAGATGTGCGAAAATGTCTGTCCCGATGCCGCCATTCGCATAATCGTTAATCCCCAGGATAAAGATAAGGAATAACAGATTTCAGGGCGGCTGCAGCCGCCCTGAAATTTTTCCGCCTCTCCAGTTTTTGGCATAAAATTAGTTGTTGACAAAGCAAAATGGATGTGCTAAATTATAAAAGTCACTGTCCTGAAGCGGCGGAGACAAGGGTTCTTTGAAAACTGAACAGTGATTAGAAGGGCACCAAGTTCAATTAGTTAATTTGAGTCACGAATCGGCTCTTGTTTTTTTGGAGAGTTTGATCCTGGCTCAGGACGAACGCTGGCGGCGTGCC
>Ga0208823_1000055_pt1 | contig 94489 bp, 95 predicted proteins | sample AD_UKC075_MetaG_FD_184440 | JGI IMG/M metagenome (GOLD analysis project Ga0208823, IMG submission 184440) | Active sludge microbial communities of municipal wastewater-treating anaerobic digesters from USA - AD_UKC075_MetaG (SPAdes) (version 2) | ecosystem: Engineered > Bioreactor > Anaerobic >...
GAAGATAAGGCAGATTGAATGCCTGAAATATGTAGCCTGTACTAGGGCCAGGGATGAATTGATTGTTACTTATGTGGAGTAGGTATTTATTCTGGTGAAGGACTAAACAACATGCAAGGAGAGGTGGTTTTATCCGCCTTTCCTTTTATATAAAGGAATTTGCCATAAATTGTAGTAATACAAATTTAACTATTTATTTTTCATGAGTTTTAAACTATTTTAAAGAAATAAATATTTGGGTGATAAAAATGGATAACAAAGTCCTGGAAAATTATATAACTGAAATGTCTATTGCTCTGGAGGATGAAATAAAGACTCTTAAAGAAGGAGAAGGTGGTAAAAAAGTTAATCTGATTGAAGGACAGTTTATTTATAAAATAGGAGAAAAATATATTTATAAATTTATAATCGATACAGAATTAGTATATATTGAGGATACTCCAGCTCAAATGATTATTCCAGGATAAACCTTTATCTTGATAGAGAAAAAAGGGATAAGGAAAAACAGAAATATCAAAAATTAATATTTAATGAATTGATAAAATCTATACAACTTCCAAATTGTTCTCACTGTGGAAAAGAAATGACTATTCGCTTTAGTAAATATGGTCCTTTTTTTGGCTGCGCTAATTTCCCTGAATGTAAGGCTACAGAAAACATCTCAACAAATATTGTAAGAAATTTAGTAGATGAAATGGCTTTGTCCTGTCCAGATGAAAATTGCGATGGCTATTTAAAGTATTGTCGGTCTAAAGGAGGACATTTTTTAGGATGTAGTAACTATCCTACATGTAGGAAGATTGTTAGTATTTTTTGAGTACGAATTCAAAAGGAGTGGTTTTATAATGGCTACAATGACTGCACAATTTTTAATCGGAAGTGGACATCCTTATGATGGAGGAATTAATCCAACTCATTACCTTTATTTATCAGAAAATGATCGACCTGCATTGATATTGGTTCCTCAAAATATTTTTGAGGATGCAAAAAATAAAACCAAAGAGAGTATTGTCTGGATACCAACTATAGAAAACATGTTGGAAGATGCCTTACTGATGATTGCTATCCACGTAATCAAGGATAATGAAGTTCTTGGTCTAGCAAGAGAGTATATAAAAAATTTTAATAAGGACAGGCTTGAGTTATATGAAAGTATTTCTGGTGAAGATCGTGAGACACTATATCAGGCTAATCGTGCTTCAAAAGTTAATTATAAGATTGGACTAAGTGTATTTAAGGGTTCAACATTATTGAATCAACTTGATGTATTACAGGATTACCAGATGGAAGTAGAGGTTCTTTTACCTGCTTTTTCAAGATATTATTCTGCATGGCATGAAGAGATGGTTGTAAAAGGGTCACTTAAGTATGAAAGAAAGTGATAAAAGTAATGCAAAAATTAAAGTAGGAGATTCAGAAATTAACTATTCAAGATCTAAAAGGCGATAATAGAAAGGAAGAAATAAAAAGAAAGCTAGTAGAACGGTATAAAAAAGAAGCGAGAATTAAATATAAAGAAGGAGTGGAGCTTTACCGGAAGAAACTAGGTGTCTCCTATAATAAAATATTTATTAGAGATCAGAAAACCCGTTGGGGGAGCTGTAGTAGTAAAGGCAATCTTAATTTTAACTGGCGGTTGATTATGGCTCCCCTTTCTATAATGGATTATATAGTGGTCCATGAATTGGCCCATTTAATCTATCCCAACCATAGTAAAGATTTTTGGAAGTTGGTAGAGAGTGTTATTCCAGATTATAAAGAGAAAAAGCAATGGCTGAGGGTAAACGGATATAGATTGCTAAATTTTTAGTATATGATATGCGGAGGTGTTTACTATTAAAGAATTCAGAAGTTGGTCTAAACCAGATAATGTTCCAGGGTTGATAGGAAGAAAAAAGGTTGATTGGTCAATTTTTGTATATGGTACTCATATACCTTTAACTTTTCATGAAGATTTTGATTATGCTAATAAGGGTATTCAGATTGAATTAGGTAAAAGTAAGAGAATAGAATTAATTATTGAAGATAGAATATATGTGGCAAATTTAGTGAATATAGATCGAAGAGCTGTAGATTATGATACTCTTCAAATAAGATATGATAGCAATGAGGATTTAAAAGAATTATTTATGGAAAGATTTAATACAAGTTATGATTACTTAAAAAAATTAAGAGATCAGGATGAAGAAAATTCTCGCAAACAACATGTAGTACCTGATGAAATAGCAGAATACATAGAGTTTTATGAAACAGATGAACCATTTAAATACAAGCTAAGGTTAATAACTGCCAAAAATAATATTAAAAGAAATGTTTGGTGGGTAAATCAAGGAAAAACTCTACAAGCAGAATTAAAAGAAAGTATAATTTGGGTTCCTATTGAGAGTAGTAGTGGTCGTTCTATCTATCATTGGGATACTTTAGCGGAAGTAGAAAAAGACGATATTATATTACATTATGCTAATGGAGCCCTTAGGTATGTTAGTAAAGTAATTACACCAGCAATTATAAGTCCTATACCTGAAAATATAGATAATGGTGATTGGAGCGAGACCGGGAGATTAATAAGGCTTGAGTATTATGAATTAGAACCAGCTATTAGTCTAGAAAAGTTTAATAAAGAGCTGAAAAACTTAAAAATAGAGAAAGGCCCAATTAATGTTAAAGGTGAAGTAAATCAGGGTTATTTATTTAGATTTAATGAAAAAGGATTGAAAATCATACAAAAATCTCAGCCAGAGACTATATGGCCTGATTTTGCAATTGTTGAAGATGTAGAAGATATAGAAGATACAGTAGATACAGTAGTAGAGTATAGTACTAGAGAAATAATGGATAACATAAAAAAATACATAAAATCAAAGGGATTCATATACCCTGACGGTTTAATCCAGAACTTCTATCTATCACTAAAAACCAAACCCTTTGTCTTACTAGCTGGTATTTCAGGAACAGGTAAAACCAGGCTTGTAAGACTATTTGCAGAGGCCCTTGGTTGTAAATACAAACTTATTTCAGTCCGGCCAGATTGGAGTGATGGTTCTGACTTATTGGGATACAAGAATATCCAGGGGAAGTTTGTACCTGGTGCGGTGATAGATTATATTAAAAAGGCTAATGAAAATCCGGATGAAATTTATTTTCTCTGCCTAGATGAAATGAATTTGGCTAGGGTTGAATATTATTTTAGCGATTTCTTAAGCAAAATGGAGACTAGGAGAAGAAAAGGCGTTGAGATTGTTACTGATAAATTGTTAGATAGTGATACTTTTGAGTATGAGGATGATAGGGAGAAATATGGAGATATAATAATACCAGAAAACTTGTATATAGTTGGTACTGTTAATATGGATGAGACAACCCATCCCTTTAGTAAAAAAGTCCTTGATAGGGCCAATACAATAGAGTTTAATGAAGTTTATCTTGCCAATTTTAAACTTGATGATGGTCTGGAGACTGACATTGATGTTATTCCATTTAAGGTAAATAATGATTTCCTCAAAGCCGAATACCTTACTCTGAAAGACTGCCTGGAGGATGACGAAGAATTTATAATGGAGATAATAGACAAATTAGTTGAAATTAATAATATTCTACAGGAGGCTAACTTACAGGTTGGCTATCGAGTAAGAGATGAGCTTTGTTTCTACATGCTTTATAATCATCGGGAAGAATTGTTGGACAAGAATACTGCCTTTGATTTTCAGTTAATGCAGAAGATTTTGCCACGTATCCAGGGTAGTGGGGAAGCCATCAGAAGGGTACTGGTAAAATTATTCGAGTTCACTACAGGACATGATTTATCTACAGAAGAAGGAAATATAGGCGAAAAAGCAATGGATTACGTTAAGGCAAATAGTGATTTGCTATATCCCAGATCTGCTACCAAGCTTGCCTACATGCTCAAGAGATTTGAAGAAGAAGGATTTACTTCCTATTGGTTGTAATCTGAAGGGGTGAGATCCTTGAATTATAAAGGAAATGATCAGGATTTAGTTTTTTTAGAAACAGATTTATTTAAACTCATTATAAAAGGAAAACCAATTCACCCTGATGTAAAACAACTATATCCTGAAAGAGACCATGATTTGAAAGCAAGATTAGAAGTAAATCCGTTAAATTGTATTGTAGAAGACTTTAAATATTTTTCCCCTACAAATGGCCAGGTAAAAGCAGAGAGCCTTGACTTACAAGTTTATCCCTTTTTCTATGAACAGCAAAACTACATTTTTTTCATCGAAGGAAAAGGAAACAACAAAATTAGTTTTTATCATGAGAACCGGAATATCAGGGAAGCAATAAGTTATTTACCTGGGAAGGATAACCAGCTAATGGGAAATATTAATTTCAGGAATGACATTGGCTATTCAGAGTTTGAGATTAGAGCTAATGGCCAGCCACTTTTGTTAATGACTATCGAAGTATTTCCCAGTAAGATTGAATACCGGACTGATTATTATAAACTCCTGCAGGAAGTAAATCGTGAGATCTATAATTTATCCTATGATTTTTTGCAGAGAACCTTTCTTGGTACCAGCTCCAGAGAGACCAGCACCCCTTCTTTAGTGGAGTTTTTCAGTATTATAAATATAATATTTAATAATTTTATCAAGGCCTATCGCAGGATAGAGAAATATCCCCATCATGAGCTTTGCCAGACAAGCCGGATTCTACCTGCGGCCAGGGTAAAAAGGATAAATAAAGGGACTATTAAGTGGATGAGAAAAAACCCTGTATGTTTCAATCAAGAGACAGGTCTACCTGAAAAACTTTTAAATATCGATAAACAGGTTAACTTTGATACTTTTGAAAACCGTTTTGTAAAATGGCTGATAACTCAATTAATCCAGAAGCTAAATACCTTTGAAAAAAGATATAAGTATTTGACTGCTGAAAATCCAGATGGAGAAGCTATTAAAAGAATTCATGAAATGAGAGAGAATTTGAATTTGATTCTAAAAAATTCTTTCTTGCAAGAAGTTACTGAATTAAACAACTTTGAGTCACTATCCCTGGTATTACAGATGGCTCCAGGTTATAAAGAAATATATAAATATTATTTGGTCCTTATAAAAGGCCTTTCCATACATGGAGAGATCTTTAGATTGTCCATGAAAAAACTCTGGGAGTTATATGAATATTGGTGTTTCTTGAAGTTAAATTCCATTCTTGAAGAAAAATATCATATGGTTAAACATGATTTAATTGGTGTAAATTATCAAGGAATCTATGTCAGGCTCAATAAAGGAGCCAGTTCCAGGGTTGAATATAGGAACCCCAAAACTGGTGAGAGATTTACACTAAGCTATAATAAATATGAAGGAGAAAATATTACTACTGGGCAAAAACCTGATAATGTTTTGACTTTAAAAAAGGATGGTTCAGCTGTAGAATACAAATTTATTTTTGATGCAAAATATCGTCTAAATCCAGCTTATCCCGGTAGTGATTATTACAATGCTTATGATGGAATACCAGGGCCTGAAGAGGCTACTATCAATGCCATGCACCGTTATCGGGATGCTATTATAAAAAGCCATGAAAACAAACCGGAAAGGGTTGTGGTAGGAGCCTTTGTTCTCTTTCCTTATCATGATGAGGAGAGATTTAAAGAACACCGTTTTTATAAAAGTATTGAGAAAGTAAATGTAGGGGCATTTCCTTTCTTACCGGGATCTACTAATCTAGTTTCCGAGTTTCTAGAAAATATCATTGAAGAATCATATTTGGGTAATTATGAGAGAAATGTCTTACCTGCTGGTACTGATGAATATAGGAATGATATGCAATTTGAGCAGAATGTATTGGTTGGTTCACTGCGTAGCAGGGAACAGTTTGAGATTATATATGATAAGAATTTTTACTATCTCCCATACCAAAAGACTATCCTAAAACACAATCTAGAATATGTAGCTATATATCAGAGTGAAAGGATTTTTGGTAATAATGGTGGAATAAAGTACTATGGTAGGATTAGAGATATGGAAATTAAACAGAGAAAAGATATTGAAGTACCGACAAGTAAAAATTTAAATAAAAATTATATTGTTTTTTATCTTGATAAGTGGAAGAGACTTGATAGGGCAATTAAACCAGAAACATATGGAATAATTGGTAGCCATATTTACACAAATATATTATTATTGGAGAAAGCAAGGACTCTTCCTGAATTAAGTGTAAAAACACTGGAAGAATGGAGAATCTGGTTAGAATTAAAGAGGATTCAGCCAGAGATAAAGGTTTTACTGGCAGAAGCTAATCTGGATACTTATAGCCAGGTGAAAGGTTTTGAGTTAGATGGTATGCAGCTATGTGTCGAAGATGGAGAGATAATAATTCGTAAAGGTAAAAAAATAGAAAGAGTTACAAAGCAGGAATTCCTGTATAATCTAAGAAGGGTATTAAAGAGATTACAATATTAATATATTTACTTTACATGCTTTTTCTAAAATAATAAGGGGGAAAATGAATGAAAGGGAGCATTATTCTCTATACCCTGTTTGCTTTATTACTTTTATCCGGCCTGTCCGGGGTCTTAGCAAGTGAGACGGAAGAAGGTGTATTTATGGAAGTAAGATATTTGCCACGTATTAGTGACCTGCCAAATCCTTTTCTTTTCCAGGATGGTTCAGAAGTGAAAACTCTGGCTGACTGGGAAAAAAGACAGGAAGAGATCGCAGGCCTCTACCAGTATTATATGTATGGTGCTTATCCTGATAGCTCCGGGGAGAAGATTACTACAGAATACGTGGATTCCTATGAACTGACTACCTTTTGGGGTGATGTGATCAGCTTGAGTGAAACAGCTACTTTTAAATTACTGAAAATCAATGTTAGCAAAGCTGAAAAAAGAGCCAGTTTTATAAGTTTTATTACCTTTCCTGGCCAGGAGAATGAAAAGGGAGAAATGGTAATTGCCCCTCCACAGCATGAAGGCGGCTATCCAGTATTAATAGTGATCGGTTTTCTGGGGCCAGATCAGAAAGAATATCTGAATAAACATGGTTATGCAGTTATTGAATTTAATAACAATGATGTTGCTGCTGATAATAGCAGCCGTACTGGGGCTTTTTATGAGCTCTACCCCTATGGTAAGGACTGGCAGGAACAGACCGGTGTCCTTATGGCCTGGGCCTGGGGGGTAAGCAAGATTATAGATGTCATAGAGGCTGACGCGGTTGGCAGCAATGAACTCCAGATCAGTCCTGTAAATACCATAGTTACCGGTGTATCCAGGAATGGTAAGGCTGCGGCAGTGGCCGGGGCTTTTGACAAAAGAATCAGGGTAACAGTACCGGCTTCTTCTGGATTGGGAGGAATAACCTCCTTCAGTTATGAAAGTAAAGGCAGGAAGTACAATTACTCCATGTTAAGGAAGGAAGAGTTTATTGATTTCCAGGGTGAAGAGGAAGGTACCTCTTCCTGGCAGAATTACCAGGTCCATCCCTATCATATTGTTGGCAACAATGAAACCCTGGGTGTTTTACAGTCCAGTGCAGAAGCCCACTGGTTTAACGATAAATTTAAGGAATTTACCAGCCCACTCCAGCTCCCTTTTGACCAGCATTTACTGGTTGCCCTGGCAGCAGAACCAGGCCGCTATTATCTCATTACCGGGGAGATAGTAGGAGGAGACTGGGTTAATACTCCCGGTATGTATGTAACATATCTTGCTGCCCAGAGAATTTACGATGTCCTGGGAATCAGTGATAATATCGGTATCCATCTCCATGCCGTAGGCCATGCCCTGACACTGGAAAATACAAAATACCTGGTGGAGTTCTGTGAAAAGCATCTTTATGGTAAGACCCATGGTGTCAAGGACCTGAGGGATTTAAAGGCCAGTATATATGAAAATGAGGAAAATTATGATCCCTATTTTGATACTATAAAGAACATGCCTGTTCCGGAGTTGAAATATTATAATGATTAGATGATTCTCCGCTTTTTATCCGGGGAATTTTTTTAAAAAATATTAAATATAGAATGGAAGCAGGGAAGGATAATAAAGCAGGAAATCATCCTGCATTGGAGAAAGAGTAAGGAAGAGGAAAAGGAGGAAATCTTTATGAAGATGCCTGGAGTTAAGGATTTGCCGTTAAGAAATGAATTACCAGATGTCTTTATATTTGAAGATGGTGCCAGGGTAACCAGCCTGGCTGAATGGAATAAAAGGAAGGAAGAGATTGCTGAACTTTACCAGTACTATATGTATGGTTATATGCCGGATAAATCCGGAGAATCCATCAGAATGGAATATATAGATTCCTGCAAAATAGGCAGTTGGAGTGGGGAGGAAATAAGAAGGGCAGGGCCTGCTCAAAAAATCTTGAGATTGAAAATAAAGAATGGTAATCGGGAAAGTAGTTTTGCCCTTGCCATCAGTTTTCCTGAAGATAGGGAAGGGCAGATTGCCCCACCTCAGCATCCAGGGGGGATATCCGGTATTGATAGTAATCGGGCCACTGGGTCAAGCCCAGAGGAAATATTTAAATGAGTTCGGTTATGTGGTAATTGAATTCAGTAATAATGAAGTTGCTGCTGATAACAGGAGCCGGACTGGTAGTTTCTATGACCTGTACCCCTATGGGGTGAGGCCGGAAGAACAGGCAGGCACCCTGATTGCCTGGGCCTGGGGAGTAAGTAAGATTATAGATCTGGTTGAGATGGATACTGCCGGCCCAAATGAACTGGGGATCAGCCCTGAGAATATCATAGTTGCCGGTGTATCCAGGTGTGGTAAGGCTACAGCAGTAGCTGGAGCTTTTGATAAAAGGATTAAGGTGGTTGTCCCGGCTTCCTCAGGGGCAGGGGGAATAGCCTCTTTCCGCTATATTAGTACGGGGAGAATATATGATTATTCCGGCCTGAAGAAGGAGGAATTCATAGACATCCTGGGTGAGGAAGAGGGAATCCTGGCCTGGCAATGCTTGCAGGATAATCCCTATCATCTGGTAACAGATAATGAACCATTGAGTAATCTCCAGTCTTATGGGGCCCATTGGTTCAATGATACCTTCCTGGAATTTGAGAGGGTAGAACAGTTACCCTTTGATCAGCATTTCCTGCCTGTATTAGCCGCTGATCCGGACCGCTATTATTTCATTACCGGGGAGGTAGTGGAAGGGGACTGGATGAACCCGGCCGGTACCTATTTAAGTTTTCTGGCTGCCAGGAGGATCTATGCTGGCCTGAGCAGCAGTGATAATATTGCCATCCATCTCCAGGCATTAGGCCATGCCTTGACCCTGGAGAACATAAAATACCTGGTGGAGTTCTGTGAGGAGAAGCTATTTGGTATCAGCCATGGTATAAAGGATCTGAATGATTTAAAGATCAGTATCTTTGAGGCTCCGGAAAATTATGATCCCTATTTTGATACAGTGAAGAAGATGCCTGTACCGGATCTAAAGTAAGGATAAAAATGAGAAAAGGGGAAGGGACTCATGAGGAAAAGATATATGGGGAAGAGATGTATGCCTTGCAGGCTAGTCCTGTTTCTGGGAATCTTTATTTTACTTTTTTCATCTGTTGTAATCTGTAAGGAGGATATTGCCGGAGATATTTCCGTCTATACCCTGGAGTATTCCCTGGAAACAGCAAGTGTAAATATAGAACTAAAAATTCCTGTCCTTACCGGCCTGAAAGACAGAGAGGTTCAGGAAGATTTCAACCTGTATAATAGAGATAAAGCCATAGCTTTTGCAGATCAAATTAAGGAGTGGGCAGACCAGGATTATTATGAAGACCGGGATGAGCCGAGGCCTTTCTTTAAGTACCAGGCCTATGCTGCCTATGAGGTGAAAAACCTGGAGGGTATCCTCAGTATTCTCATGACCCATTATGAGTTTACCGGTGGTGCCCATGGCATGACTGTCCAGTCCAGTTACAACCTCTCTCCCCTGACCCTGGAGGAGGTATCATTCCAGGACATATTGGAGCTATACGGACTGGAGCTGGAGGAGATTAAAGAAACTATAATTAGTGAGATCGAGAAAGAAGAAGACTATTATTTTTCCGGTGCAGTGGACTATGTAAGGGATAAAAATGACTTTGACTACTATATCCAGGATGGCCATCTGGCCATCTATTTCCAGATATATGAGATTGCCCCCTATGTTGCCGGATGTCCGGAATTCAGAATAACCCTGTATTGATTTATTTTATTTAAAAATGAATATACCATGCAGGATAATGGAAATAAATGGAGAAGAAACTAAATAACACCATAACTATATAGTGGATAGCCAGAAAAGCCCTTAGGAGAAGCAACCTGGACCCCGCCAATGGTGTTTAAATTTTCAGGGGAGGGTTTGTTTTGGAAAATAGGTTAATCTGTACCTATGCACTGGCAAAGAGTCTCCATGAAGAGGGCAAGGATATCCTGGATGTGTTTGTTCCCTTTATCCTGATGACTTTTTACTATACCAGGAAGGAAATATTAAGTGAAGTTGAAATAAAGGAATACCTGAAGGATTTCTTCAACCTGGAGATACCCGGGCATACGATTAAGACGATTATCACGCGGGCCAAGAGAACAGGTTATTTATTGCAGGGGAATAATAGGATTCAGTTAACTGAGAAAGGAAAGGGCTCGGAAAAATACTTCCAGCTGGAAAGGGATATAGAGAGTGAGGTAAATAATCTACTGGAATATCTGAATCATTATTTTAAAAAACGGGATCTCCTATATAGCAAAGAAGAAATAGCGAAAATCCTGATGACAGTCATAAATTCAAACCTTTTATCACTGACGGCCTATCTGGGGGAAGAACCGGAGATAGAGATATATATTAATCTGGAAAAGAAGGTTATAAGATACACCCTGGAATTTTTCGAATATATTGAAAAATGTAAGCCGGTAGCTTTTTACCATGCTGCAGGAGAATAAATTTGATTTATATGTCCTGGATTTTACCCTGGATGAGATCAGGAGGGTCCTGAGTACCTATAAAAATGCCAATTATAACGGCAGGCGGAAAGTAAGGGTGGCCTCAATGCGGAGCAGGTTGAGGAACCTGGGTATTAGCTGTGTGGAGATAAATGAAATCCTGGCCAATCTGGAGGATGTCCTGCTGGAGCAATATAACATAGCTGTCTTTGAGACCGGCCAGCTCCTGCAGGATTACCAGATAGATGAGAAAGATATTTTATTGTTGCGAAATTACAAGAAGAATAGCCCCCTTGTCTCAGTGGAACATGACCTGAAGGCCATTGAGGTGATTAAAAGGGTAAGAGGTAAAAAGTTCGGGAAACTGGAGAAATCCAGGGCCATTTTCCTCACATCTAACCACAGGTTGACCAGGTACAATTTTGAGAAGGACCATCAGATGGACTCGACCATTAATGAGGTGATACTGGATCAGCTGGAGGTGAACTGATGAAAAAGATCTTAATTATTATTTTATTAATGATTTTAAATGTTCATTTAATAAATGCAAAAGATAGTATTTTGTTCGCAGACAAAGCTTTATATATATTGACACAAAAGAAATAAATCAATGTTATAAGACTATAGATATATTTGAAAAGGCAATAAAAATAACAGACAATAATATTGAAAAAGAGAAAGGGAATTATTATATAACGCTGGTATATGAAAAACTAAAAAAATGGGATAAAGCATTAGAATATTATAAAGCTGCTAATTCTTATAAAAATACCTCTGTATATATGGAAGGCATAAATAGAATGAAAAAATATATTCAACGTGATGAAGAAGCTTATGAGTTTAATGCCAGAGGAGAGAAATATTATCTAGAGGGAGATTATAAAAAGGCAATAGAGAATTTTGAATTGGCGATAGGGAAAAATCCAGAGATTCCCCTTTTATATTTGAATATGGGAATGGTTTATTATAATTTGAAGGATTTAGAACAGGCCATAGAGTATAGCAAAAAGGCAATAGAAATAGCTGAAACAGATTTATTTACAGATAATAAAAAAGTTATAGCAGCTTCTTATTACTACCTTGGTAAAATATATGAAAAGCAGGAGGAATGGAGAGAAGCCCTGAGAAATTATTCTTTAGCTCTTTTTACATATGAAGATCCTGTATACAGGGACAAAGTAAGGGAAATACAGAGAATGAAAGGGAAAGGATATGAAGAGGTTTATTTTTCTGATAATATTCTCAGGAATATTATTATCAGTATAATAGATAATGGATTTTGGGCTTTTCAACCTAATATAGAAAAATCATGGGGAATGATTATCAAAGAAGACATTGAAAGGATTGAAGAAGTATCTTATATCTGGCATTACCGTCATTTTCCAGGAAAAATTAATTCCCTGGAAGGGATTCAGTATATGGAAAATCTTAAAATACTAAGAATAGAAGGCTGTAATATAAAAGATTTAAGTCCTTTAGCTAATTTAAGCTCTTTAGAATTAATAAGTTTCAGGGATAATAAAATTAATGATATAACTTCAATTAAAAATCTTAAAAACTTAAAGGTTCTGGATTTAAGTCGTAATGAAATAGAAGATTTGAGCCCATTAGTTGGTTTACCGTTAGAGCACCTTAATATTGCTAATAATCAAATAGAGAATCTGGAACCTTTAATCAAACTTTCAGATTTGAAAAAGGTTAATTTAAGAAAAAATCGCTTAGACAAAACAAAAGCCATGGAAATTATCAAAAAATTAGAAGAGAGAGGTGTAGAAGTAATCTATTAGTGAGCCAGAGGAAACTCTGGCTTTTTCATTTTCCAAAAAATAAGTAAGACACTAGCAGTAATTTTAGAAAGATTATTTTGATTATTCGCTAAAAACTGATATAATTTTTATATAGTACAGAGGAAGACAGGGTGGGCAAGATTAATGAAGGTAAAAAGGATTTATGAAAATCAGGGGGAAAATAAAGAGGTAATTTATCTTCTGGAAAATGGGAATAAAATAATCCAGAGGAGTGCTGCTACGGTAAGCAAGTTTAATTTAAACAAATGGGATGAGGTTAATTTTGTTCCTGCCAGTTTTCAGGAGGTTTTCCGTGATTTAAGTGCTGAGGAAGAGGAGGGTTTAAAGGCTTTTCTCTTACGGGAGGATCCATCTATCTGGAAAAGGATCAAAAAAATGTTTTCACGTTTTGCTAAATAACCTGTAAAAAACACAGCAATGGAGGTTGGCATGAAGCACTTTAATTTGTTCCTGGTTCTATTAATTTTATTCACAGGTATTTTATATTCTAATGATTTAAAGGCTGCTGTAGGTGTAAAGGAAATTTTAAATATTGAAAGAGGCAGGGAGGCCGGAAAGATAGATTATAATCTCCCTTATTGGGGTGATAGTGAAAAAACCCTGATCAGGACAGGTGTGGAGACTTTTGTGGTTGATGAGGAAGAGAGGGTCTATCTCTCTAATTATGCCACAGGTAAGATTAAGGCATACCATGAAAACAGACTGGAAGGGGAATATGATATCTCTCAATTTTTCCAACCCAGGGATATAGAAATCCTTTCTGGTTTATTATATATATATGAGGATAATGGCCGGGTCACGGAGTTGGTTCTGGATAATATGGAGAAAAGGGCTGAGTATAGAATCCCTTTATTTATACCTGCTGAAAAAGATGCTGGTAATATCGGGGAAATCAGTTCTGTGCCGGAAAAGAGGAGTATGCCAATAAGGTTTGTCAGTGATCATGGAAAAAAAGAGGCCAGGATAGTTTATGATAATCATGGTCTTTTGCGGCCAGGAGAAGAAGGGGTGAGTTTCCCGGAACTGGATAAACTCCAGCAGGTAGAGGAGGTTTCCTATCAACAGCTGCTGGGCTTTGATGAGGATAAGAATATATACATCTTAGGGATAGACCTTTTTGAAAATAGGGATATGCTTGAAATCAGAGAATTGGTATACAGGTTTGATGATACTGGAAACCTGATAGGGCTAGCAGAAGTTCTGGAAGAAAAAAACTATATAGTTCCCAGTAAGTATCTTTATGTTAATGCCAAGGGAAGTCTTTACCAGCTATTGGTTTTAGAGGACAGGGTTCAGGTTTACCGGCTGGTTTTTCAGGATCCTGAAAGCTTTCTAGACAACAGGGATAAAGGCAAGAGACTGGTCCCGGAAACTGTGGCCATGGGGTCAGCTGAACAGGAAATGCGGGAAATCCTGTATAAAAGAGCGGTAGATTTGGTGGAATATACCTGGACCTATAATCCCGAGTACCATGCTAATATATTGACTGATACGGATTTGCCTTATAATATAAAAATACTGGACAGGGAAGAGGAATTAAGAGGAATACCTTATTGCTGGGGTGGTTTTGATTCCCTGGATACCAGGAGTGCCAATCAGCCCTGGGCCAATTTTCCTGATGCGGTGAAAAAGGGAGTCATGACTGGCAATGTTGGGCTTACCCCTAATTACCTGCCTGGAACCAGTGGCCTGGACTGTTCTGGTTTTATATCAGCAGTGCTGAAACTGGATTCCCGGAAAGCATCCTGGTATTTCTACTATAATATTGACCTGGTTAAGGAGAAGAGTTTTGCCAGGCTGGAATTAATGGATGTTCTGGCCAAGAACGGCCACCTCTTATTTTATCTCAATAAACACAACTATGGAATAAATACAATAGAAACCAATATGCTGGGCAGTCAATGGAAGGTAAAGTATTATAACTGGTCCTGGAGGGCCCTCCGGGATAATGCCTATCGGGTCAGGGGATATAAAAATATAGGAGAACTTCCTGCAGTTTTGGGGATGAATTAGTTTTCTTTTTCAGGGTCTGACTGATCCTGTTTAATAATTACATAGGAAAGGGGTAGATGAATGAGTCAGGAAATTAATAATAGGAAACACAGGCAGGAAATCTTAAAAGACTTAATAATGCAATTACATGATGGGAAAAGTCTGGAGGAAGTTAAGCCTATTTTTGAAAAACATTTTAAACATGTTTCTGCTTCAGAGATTTCTGAGATGGAACAGAATCTGATCATGGAAGGGATGCCGGTAGAAGAAATCCAACGCTTATGTGATGTTCATGCCTCAGTTTTTAAAGGTTCAATCGAAGAGATTCATCAGGAGCAGAAGGAAAAGATCGAAAAACAGGCGGGCCACCCTATAACCCTCTTTAAAAGAGAGAATGAGGCCATTGAAGAACTGGTAGAAGAAAGTATCAGGCCTCATCTGGATGCTTTCCGGGAAAATGATAGCCAGGAAAATATACTTAAATTGCGGGAAGATTTTAATTTACTCTGGGATATAGACAAGCATTATAAGAGAAAGGAAAACCTAATCTTTCCCTTCCTGGAAAGGTATGGTATTACCGGGCCGCCACAGGTTATGTGGGGTGTAGATGATGAGATTCGGGAAAAAATTAAAACAGTACAAAGGATGTTGGCTGACTACCAGGGTGAGAAGGAGGCAGTCATTGAAAAAATAGAAGATACTTTAGAACAGGTTGTGGAAATGATCTTTAAAGAGGACAGCATACTCTTTCCCATGACTATGGACAATCTGACTGAAGATGATTGGATCAGGATAGCCGATGATAGTGATGAAATAGGCTATTGTTTGATTGAACCAGATAAAGAATGGGTACCGGAACGGGTTGATGTAGAGGAGAAGGAAAAGAAAGAGAGTGTCAGGGAGGGGTATGTTAAATTTGAAACAGGAATTTTATCAGACAAGGAAATCTCTGCTATCTTCAATACCTTACCTCTTGATATTACTTTTGTTGATAAAGAAGGCCTTGTAAAATATTTCTCCCAGGGGACAGAGCGGATCTTCCCCAGAACTAAGGCAGTTATTGGCAGAACCGTGGCCAATTGTCATCCCCCGGCAAGTGTCCATGTAGTAAATAAGATAATCGATGATTTTAAAAGTGGTGCAAAAGATCATGAGGATTTCTGGATTAAAATGGGGGACAAATATGTCTACATCCGTTATTTTGTTGTAAGAGATGAAAAGGGTGAGTATATGGGAACCCTGGAAGTAACCCAGAATATCCAGCCCATCCGGGAACTGGAAGGGGAAAAAAGACTGTTATCAGAAGACCAATAATTTCAGGATAAGTATAAAAAAGCCAGGCCTAAGGATCTGGCTTTTTTTACTTGATAATTATAAGATAATATGGTATAGTTTTACTTAGAGTTGGAATATGGAATAGTTTAGTATAGTTTGATAATAAATATAAAATAAGGGAACAGGTGCCGGAAACTATATTTTTTTATTGGAAAGATTCAGAATATAGAAAATTGTCAACCCGGAGCTTATGTTTATCATAGCTTAAGAAGCAATTTATAAAATAAAGGGGGTACTTTTTATGTTTGTGAAAAGATATTTAATTCCCCGTTTATTACAATATTTTCTGGTAATATTTTTGGGGATCACCATTGTATTTTTTATACCTCGTTTTGCCCCAACTAATCCTGTACAGAGAACCATTGCAGAGCTTAGATCAAGGGGTACATATCTTAATCCGGCAGATGTTGAACAGATGGTAGAGGATTTGACTCGCCTCTATGGACTGGAAGGCTCCTGGTTTGACCAATATATTGACTTCTGGAAAAGACTTTTTTCCGGTGATTTCGGAATCTCCTTTTTCCAATTTCCTGTTCCGGTAATTGATTTGATTAAGACAGCCTTGCCCTGGACAGTAGGCTTGCTTTTTGTTACTACGGTCTTATCCTGGGTTATCGGGAATATTATTGGTGGAATGGCAGGCTATTTTAACAATAAACTCTGGTCCAGGATCCTGGATGGAGTGGTGATGTTTATCAGGCCAATGCCCTATTATATTTTTGCCCTGGGCCTTTTGATCTTGCTTTCATATGTTTTTAGATTATTCCCTATTGCTGGTGGTGCTACCATTGGCAGGACACCTTCATTTACCCTCAGTTATATCCTGGATGTTCTGCGGCATGCTTTTCTACCAGCTTTATCTCTGGTCATACTCGGTGCTGCATCCTGGTTCCAGGCCTCAAAACTAATTGTCCAGAATGTTAATGCAGAGGATTTTGTTCAATATGCACAGTTAGGTGGTATTAAAGAAAGAAAAATTATGTTTAAATATGTAATCCGGAATGCTATGTTACCACAGGTTACTAATCTGGCCCTTTCTCTAGGCCAGATCTTGAGTGGTGCCTTAATTACGGAAATAGTGTTTTCCTATCCTGGATTGGGAAATCTTCTTTTTTCTGCTATCTCAACCGGGGATTATAATTTGATAATGGGGATAACCGCCTTATCTATAGTGGCCATAACAACCCTGGTTCTTATTATTGATTTGATTTATCCACTTTTTGACCCAAGAATTAAGTATAAATAAGAAAGTGATTTCATATTGATGAAAGGAGAAGAAAATGCATTTTACCCGGATACTTAAAGAGCTTTTTAAAGATTATCGATTTATCTTTGCCTTTATAGTGCTTTGTTTATTGGTTATATTAGCACTTATGTCAGCTTTTTCACCCTATGACCCTACAATCTGGTTTGTTGTCCCCAGGGATCGGCCTCCTGCATGGCCCCATATACTGGGAACCAATTCCAAAGGCCAGGATATCTTCTGGCAGGCAACCTTTGCCATAAGAAACTCCCTAATAGTTTCCATTATAGCTGGAGTCATATCCAGGATAATTGCCATTCTCATTGGCCTGGTAGCCGGTTATAAAGGAAAGACCACAGACCGGGTTTTGATGTTTTTTAGTGATGGTTTTCTGGTTGTACCCTTATTCCTGATTATTGTCATGCTGGCTATGCTAATCAGGGATTTTATGAATGTTTTAACCCTGGGATTATTATTGGCCTTCTTCGGCTGGGCCTGGGATGCCAGGGTAATAAGGTCACAGGTTTTAAGTTTGCGGGAACGGGAGTTTACCAATACTGCCATACTCTCTGGCACAGGGGTAATAAAGCTGGTTATAAAAGAATATTTACCCTATATTACACCCCTGGCTTTTTCTACCTTGATTAATAATATGTCTTGGGCCATTGGGTTGGAGATGACCCTCTCTATAGTTGGTTTGACAAATATGGATATTCCTACCCTGGGCACCATGCTTAAATGGGCCATGAATTACCAGTCACTCCTACTGGGTCGTTGGAACTGGTTATTAACACCAATCGTACTTTCTATCTTCCTTTTTATTGCCCTATACTGGATTTCTATCAGTATCAGTGAATATCTTGATCCCAGAACAAGGGTGCAGAGAGTAGGTGTAGAGTAGATGGATAGCAACAGCAAATATATATTGAGGACAAAGGATTTGAAGGCTTATTATGTCCTGGATGACCTGGGCAAAAAAAAGACAGTAAAAGCCGTTGATAATGTTAATTTGAACATCCGTAAAAATGAAATATACGGCATAGCCGGTGAAAGCGGCTGTGGAAAGACAAGCTTGATGAAAACCCTCTATGCCTTTATTAAGCCACCTTTAAGATTAATGGATGGCCAGGTATTATACTATCGTGATGGAGAGGAATTTGATATTTATTCTCTGAGTAAAGAGGAAAGAAGAAAATTACGCTGGGAATATATTGCCTATATACCCCAGGGTGCCATGAGTATCTTTAATCCAGTTATAAAAATTGAAGATACTTACCGGGATTTTCTCAATAGCCACCTGAGCGGAAAGACCAAAGATGAGATCTTTGAGATAGCCAGGGAACATATCAAGCAATTGGGACTCCCTATGAAAGTCCTGAATTCTTATCCCCACCAATTGTCTGGTGGTATGAGGCAAAGAGTTGCCATAGCCCTGGCAGCCTTATTAAAACCAGCAGTTATTTTTGCTGATGAGCCGACTACTGCTCTGGACGTGGTTGTACAAAGGGGTGTTGTCCAATTACTGAAAGATATTCAGAAAGGTCTCGAGAATACCATCATCCTGGTTACCCATGATATGGGTATTCATGCCAATATTACTGACAGGCTGGTAATTATGTATGCAGGAAAAATAATTGAAGAGGCAGAGACAGTTGAGATCTTTGAAAACCCGATTCATCCCTATACAAAATACTTGATTAATTCCCTACCCAGATTTGGTGATAGGGGAACCAGGGCCAGTGCTCCTGGAAATCCACCTTCTCTGGCAAATCTCCCCAGTGGATGTGCTTTCCATCCCAGATGTCCTTTTAAAATGGATATCTGTGAGGAAAAAATACCGGAATTAAGTGAGCAGGGTAATGAGCATATGGTTGCCTGCTGGCTAACTAGTGAGGGGGTGGGGTGAAATGCAAGCACTTATTAAGGTAAACCAACTGACAAAAGAATTTGTATTAGGCAATATCTTATCAAGGGAGAAGATCCTGGCCGTTGATCAGGTATCCTTTGAAATTAAGCCTGCAGAGATCTTTACCCTGGCAGGGGAAAGTGGTTGTGGAAAAACTACAGTAGCCAGAATGCTGCTGGGTTTTGAAGAACCTACTGCCGGTGAGATTATATATAGTAAGGAGAGCCCCAAAAAGGAAAAAAGGGTCTGGTTCACTCAGGGTATTCAGGCTGTTTTCCAGAATCCTTTTGAAACCTTTAATCCCTTGAGAAAAGTAGACTCTTACCTTTTTGAAACTCTATATAATTATAAATTGGCTGCTGATAGAGAAGAGGCTGTGGAGATAATCAATAGTAAACTTGAATCTGTAGGCCTTTCCTTTGATGAAGTTTCCGGTAAATATCCCAGTGAGTTCTCCGGTGGACAGTTGCAGAGGATATCTATCACCAGGGCTTTATTGACAGATCCAGCCCTCTTACTTGCTGATGAGCCTGTTTCCATGGTAGATGCTTCAATTAGAATGTCTATAGTTAACCTCTTCAAGAGATTAAAGGAAGAACTGGGGATGAGTATCCTTTACATAACCCATGACCTTGCTACTGCCTATTATCTGGGAGGACAGATTGCTATTATGTTTAGGGGTAATATTATGGAAAGTGGACCGGTAGAAAAAGTTTTAATGGAACCAAAACACCCTTACACAAAACTCCTCCGGGAATCTATTCCGGAAGCAGATCCAGCCAAAAAATGGACAGACAGGATCTCTATCTCTGAGCTGGAATATGAGGAGTACTTAAGAAAAGGTTGTAAATTTGCAGGAAGATGTCCTGAAGTAATGGAAAAATGCAAGAACCAGGCACCTGATACTCTTCTAATTGATGATGTTTCTGTAAAATGTCATCTTTACTGCAATTCTTGATAGATAGTAGCAGAAGGAGGTGAAAGCAGGGAGGCATTAAATAACTGCTGCTTAGTTGTCAAGGTGAAAAATATTTGTTTAGGAGGGTGAATTGTGAAAAGGTTATTAAAGGTTTGGTTTATTTTAGGTCTTGTTTTAGTACTTGCATTACCAGCCTTTGCCTAGTCTATTGATGGGTTACCAAGAAATGAAACCCTGATTGCGGGTATTTTGACAGGCCGTGTTGGTACCCCTGGTAACTTTAATGCCTGGGTTGGCTGGAAGTGGAATGACAGAGGTATGCAGAACCTGGCAAATGAGCCTCTGTGGACTGTTGATTTCGCAACCGGTAATATCATTAATAGTCTGGCTGCTGGAGACCCCATTTACAATGATGATTTTACCAAAGTTACAATTCCTTTAAGAAAAGGAGTTAAGTGGTCTGACGGGGTACCCTTTACTGCTGATGACGTTGTCTTTACAGTAGAGACCCTGATCAATGTACCAGGCTTTAATGATCACTCATCTTTTGCTACTGAAGTAGAGAAAGTTTATAAAAACAATGATTATGAAGTTGAGTTTATCCTGAAAAAACCTAACTCCCGGTTCCATACCAAGTTCCTGGATCGTTGGGGTTGTACCTGGATTATGCCAAAACACATCTTTGAAAAGGTTGACGATCCATTAACCTTTGAATTTAATCCATTTGTCGGCTGTGGCCCATATAAATTACACAGCTTTGACCCCAATGGTTATTGGACCATCTGGGAAAAGAGGGAAGACTGGCAGAATACTCCTACCGGAATGCTTTTCGGTGAACCAGCTCCTAAGTATGTTATTTTCCAGACCTATAGTGATGAAGGAGCCAAGATCATTGCCCAGTTAACCCATCAGCTTGATATAGTTGACTTATCTGCTGAAGGTTTTGTGGCTGCCCTGGCACAAGGCAGAACCATCAGGGCATATCAACCCAATTATCCATGGGTTGTTAATAATGACCCCTGTATCACAGGATTGGTCTTTAATACTGCTGTAGAGCCTTTTGACAACCGTGAAGTAAGATGGGCATTACTACTGGCTATTGATATTGTTGAATATCTGGCCCAGGCTGTTGACGGCCAGGCTACCCTGAGCCCTGTTCACGTACCAGCCCTGGGAGCCTATCCTGAATATTATATTGAACCTATGCAGGAGTGGCTGAAAGAGTTCAAGCTGGATCTGGGTAATGGAGAGGTATTCTATCCATATGATCCAGATGTAGGAACCAGAGTTGCTGAATATGCCAAGAATAGGGGTTATTTTGTAAGTGATGATCCTGAAGAAATAAAAAGAACCTTTGGTATTGGCTGGTATAAGTATGCACCAGATGTAGCTGCAAAACTGTTAGAAAAGAATGGATTCTCCAGAGACAGCAATGGTAAATGGTTGCTGCCTGATGGAACACCATGGGTAATCCGGGTTATTGATATTAATGATACTTCTCACCATCAGTTCAAGAATGGTAATGCCGCTGTTCAGCAGTGGAAGAAATTCGGAATTGATGCAGAGTATATAGCTTCTGATGCCTACTCTACAATTCAGAGTGAAGGCCGCTTCCAGGTAGGTAGTGTCTGGCCAGCACCAGAACCATGGGGTGCCGGAGTAGACCTCTACAGGACACTGGATCAATTTAACTCTGAATACATGAAACCAATTGGTACACTGAACCAGGCTCATGTTTCCAGATGGAGCTCTGATGAAATGGATGATATCATTAGAAGGCTCAAAGCCACCGATCCTACAAATATCGAAGCAACTGTTGCTGTTGGCACAGAAGGTTTGAAACTCCTTATTGAAGAGATGCCCAGTATCCCAACCTATGGTTATGCTGGCTTCTTGACCTGGGATGAATACTACTGGACCAACTGGCCAGGTTCCGAAAATGCCTATGTTGCACCATATGGCCACTGGGGTACATTTAAATACATGTTACCCTTCCTGGAGCCAACAGGAAATAAATAATTGATATAAAGAAAATCCCCGGAGGAAAATTTCCTTCCGGGGATTTTTTATAGTATAAACACCATGTTTTATATACAGGATAAAAGAGTTTTATTCAGCTTATATTTTTCTTAACCTGGACCTTTAAGGATTAGATTAGCTCTTTAAGAGGAGTGTGCTCCATATTAAAGGCCAGGGCAACAGCCTGGCAGGTAAGTTTACCCTGGTAGGTATTTACTCCTGCAGCCAGTTCCTGGTTTTCATCTATTGCTTTTTTGAAGCCCTTATTGGCCAATTCCACTATATAGGGGAGAGTTGCATTAGTAAGGGCAAAGGTAGAAGTCCTGGCTACTGCACCGGGCATATTGGATACAGAGTAATGAATAACACCATGTCTGACGAAGATTGGGTTCTCATAGGTGGTGGGATAAGTTGTCTCTACACAGCCACCCTGGTCAATGGCTACATCGACTATTACAGAACCTTCTTTCATGTTTTTAACCATTTCTTCTGTGATTAATTTTGGTGTTCTGGCACCTGGTATCAGGACAGCGCCAATTACCAGATCAGCCTCTGCAATTTCTTCAGCTATATTATATTTATTGGAAATAAGTGTTTTTAGTCTACTGTTAAAAATTTCGTCCAGGTATCTAAGCCGGGGGGCACTGATATCCAGAATGGTAACTTCTGCTCCCAGGCCTACGGCCATCCGGGCGGCATTGATACCAACATTACCACCACCAAGGATGACAACCTTGGCTGGCTTAACTCCGGGAACTCCTCCCAGCAATACCCCGCTTCCTCCCTGGGGTTTTTCCAGGAAATAGGCTCCAGCCTGTATTGATAAGCGTCCGGCTACTTCACTCATGGGAATCAGCAAGGGGAGAGAGCCATCCTTTAATTGTACGGTTTCATAGGCTATAGCAGCAACTTCCCTCTCCATTAAGATATGAACCAATTCCTCATTGGCAGCCAGATGGAGGTAAGTAAAAAGGATCTGTCCTTTTCTTAAATATGAGTATTCTTCTGGCAGAGGCTCTTTTATTTTAACAATCATATCTGCCCTGGAGTATATTTCTTCTGCATCAGCCACCAGTTCTGCTCCGGCATTCTGATATTCCTGATCAGATATTCCACTACCTACTCCTGCTCCTCTTTGAACGAGCACCTGATGGCCAGCATCTTTTAAAGCACTTACACCGGCTATAGTGATGCCTACCCGATATTCATTATTCTTTATTTCTCCGGGTACCCCGATAATCATAGCATCAACTCCTCTTCTACTCAACTGATTGAATAACTATATTGTAATATATTATTATCTATCATTGCAAGTAGATTTTGACGTTTTTTCAAAAAGGCCAGGAGGAGAGGATATATTTAAATCTTTTTCCATTATATTATGATATAATAATATATAATAAAGAGAAAAAAAGAAAAGTATTTCACTTTTTGTCTTATTAATAATATAAGTAGGTGATAAAGAAGATGTTTATACTCTTGCTTATGGTTCTGGCAATGCTCTTTTCTCCTTACTTGTTGATACTATTTTTCGCCTTCTTTGCTTTGCTGGTACTATTACTGCCTTTTAAGTTTACTATAAATTCCTTATTTCATATCTTTACGATTCCCTCCCAAATTTACAGAATTGCCACTAACCGGGTCTTGCGGAGGAACCATGCCCTGGAACATGCTACTGTTAATGTCCTGGAGAGGAGGTATGGGTATAGAAACTTAGCAGGTTATGCAGAGAATAATGGTTTTTATATTATTGGAACCAACAATATTTTTCAGGTAGAGCAGGCAGCACGGGAAGCTTTGACTTTACTGAAAAGAGGAGAAAAGGAACTGGCTGTTCATGATAAATGTGGGACCAGTATTTCCATGGTTAATTTCTTATCTGCTATAGTATTTATTTCCTTAATCTTTGCAACAGGAAACTTCAGTATCATCAATGTTTTACTGGCCATACTCCTGGCTAACTCCCTGGGACCCTTGCTGGGAAAATTTGTCCAGAGGTATTTTACAACCTCTACAGATGTTGCTGAAATGGAGATTGTATCTTCCTATTATGCACCTGGACAGATGTGGAATACCCCGGCCAGGATTTTTGTAAAAACCAGCTGGATTCCTTATCTATAGTATTGCAGAAAATTACTGGAGGTGTCTAAATGACTTTAATCGGTAATATTATCTGGTTTATCTTTGGAGGTTTTCTTCAGGCCCTTGGCTGGTTTGTATCAGGTATACTCTGGTCGATAACCATTATTGGTATCCCCTATGGCAGGCAGTGTTTCAAAATGGCCAAATTACAGTTAGCACCTTTTGGTAAAAAGGTAGTGGATGAGAAAGGAAGCAGGCCCCTGTATTTCATAGCCAACATTATCTGGGTTATCTTCTTTGGTTGGGAACTGGCCCTGGTCAACCTATTATCTGCCCTCCTATTTGCCATAACTATTATCGGTATTCCTTTTGCCAGACAGAGCTTTAAAATGGCTGTACTATCCTTTATGCCCTTTGGTAAAAGAGTAGTAAAAGGCTAATAAAAACTAAAAAAGCAACTTAAAAAAGTTGCACCTTCTTCAAGAAAGTTCCCCCGGGGGCTTTCTTTTTTTGTTTAGGGAAGCAGTTTTTAAAGTCCCTATATTCCTGTAATAAAGCATTATATATTCCAGAAAAATGGATATATTATTAAGGATGAAAAGGAGAGATGTGGATGTTCTTAATGACAGAGGGTCTTGGCAAACGTTATGGTAAACATTGGGCCGTATCGGGAGTAAATCTGCAGGTAGAAAAAGGGGATATTTTGGGTTTATTGGGTCCTAATGGGGCAGGAAAGAGTACTATTATACGGATTCTGACAGGTTTAGTACAGCCCAGTGAAGGCATTATAAAATATAAGGGTAGGGAATACAGGAAAGTGCCCAGGGAGAATATCCGGGCTTTAATTGAGGTACCTGCCTTTTATGAATATCTAAGCGGTTGGGAAAATTTAAAGATCTTTGGCCAGCTTTCCGGTGTAAAGGATGAAGACAGGCTTGAAGATATTCTTCATAAGCTTGGCCTTTATGAGCGGCGCCATGATAAGGTGAAAACCTATTCCCAGGGCATGAAACAGCGGCTGGGTATTGCCCAGGCTATTATGGATAAAGCAGAACTGGTTATCCTTGATGAGCCTACAAATGGTCTTGACCCAAAAGGGATCAGGGAAATCCGAGAGCTAATCAGGGATTTAAATAGGACTGAGGGGATTACCTTTATTATTTCCAGCCACCTGCTGCTGGAAATAGAGGGCCTCTGTAACCGGATTGTTATTCTCCAGGAAGGCAAGATAAGGGCCCAGGGTTTGATTGGAGAATTGCTGGAACCTGGCCAGAGCCTGGAGGATTTTTTCATTGCCAGGACTTCATAAGGGAAAGGAAGATAAAATGGTCTGGACTTTAATCAATATTGAGATAAGCAAGATGTTCCGGAAACCCCGTACATATCTTGGTTTTATTGGTGCTGCCATAATACCCTTGACAGTGATTATAATCTTTTCTTATAAGGATCCAACCTCCTTTGTAGCCAAAATACTTGGTGAGATGTTTACCCTTTCTGGTTCCATATTAAATGGTTACCTGGTTTCTCTTGTAACCATCAACCATGCAAGTATTAATTTTTTTCTGCCGGTACTGGTGGTTCTGGTAGTGGGTGAGATTGTGGCCGGTGAGGAACAGGAGGGGACCCTGCGCTTAATCCTGTCCCGGCCAGTGAACAGGGCTTATTTTCTCCTTTCCAAATTGATTTCTGCTTTAATTTATACCTTTCTTCTGGTTTTGATTATGGTTATCGTTGGCCTGGGCGGTGGGTTGCTGGTATTTGACAAGGGGTCTCTTTTGGTCAGCGGTTTACTGCTTGGTGATGAAGGCTGGTTTAATATACTCAATTCAGCAGAAGCAATGAGAAGATTGTTAATGGTCTACGGGGGAGCCTTTCTGGTTATTCTCACCATTACCTTTATGTGCTTTTTTCTTTCCAGTATTTTAAAAAACCCGATTGGAGCCATGATCTTTCCCTTGATCCTGGTAATCTTTTTGCAGATCATCTCCAGTTTTCCTTTCTTTAGTGAAATCAAGCCCTATCTTTTTACAACTTATATGGATCTCTGGGTTGATATATTGGCACCGGAAATACCCTGGAAGGACATTTTGAATTCGGGCTTAATTCTATTAAGCCATAGTCTTCTTTTTATAATAGGCAGTTTTTATTATTTTACACGGAAAGATATTCTCAGTTAGGAGGGAAGATGATGAAAAAATACAAATTGATCCTGATTTGCTTCCTTTTATTGAGCCATTCTTTGCTGGCCATTCAGGCCATCATACCAGATAGTATTATAGGGAAACAGGAGGAGATTAAAAATTTTAAGGTAGATATAGAATTGGCCATAAGCACCTATTCAGGCCAGAATTCTGAATTCTTTTTTACCTATTATTATGAAGAACCGGATCGTATCTACCTGGAGACAGATGATTATGTTTTACTGCCAAAAGATGCCTTGAAAACACTGCAACCGGGTTTTTTTCAACTGGATAAATATGAGTATAATTACCTGGGCCAGAAAGAAGGGTTACATATCCTGGAACTAATACCTCTGGATAGACAGGAAAAATACCGGATGGTCCTGGCCCTGGATCCTGAAAAGGCATTAATCAGGGCAGGAGAATTGTTTTTCCAGATGGGCAATTATCAGGAAGAATTTAAAGTCCTGGTTGACTTTGCCGAGATAGAAGGCTATTCCTTACCTGTATATATTGAAGGCAAGCTGGCTGTACCAGCTAAATTTGGTATAGGTAGTGAGATAAAGGAATACAGGGAAGGTACATTTTGGCTGAAATTCAAGGATTATTCTATCAATATTGTCTTGCCAGAAAGCATAAAGAAAAAGATGTCCAGTAATTAAGACTGGATCCAGGCAGGATTTTTATCTAATTAGCTCGAATATAATAATAAATAGAATAAATTGGTTTATTTTATTCTAATAGACAGGGGTGATTTGATGAAGATAAAATGGTGGGGACATGCCTCTTTTCTCATTACTGATAACAGGGGGGTTAAAATCATTACCGATCCTTATGGCGATGAACTTCCCTATAAGAGAATTAGTGATGAAGCTGATATTGTAACAATCAGCCATGAACATTATGATCATAATAAGGCAGAAGTAGTAGGTGGAAACCCGGAGATAATCAGGAAAACAGGTAGATTTATGGTGAAGGAGATAAAGATTACCGGTATACCTACCAAACATGACAAAAATGAGGGCAGGGACCGGGGGGATAATATTATCTTCCTGTTTGAAACTGGAGGAAAAAGGATAGCCCATCTGGGAGACCTGGGCCATATACCGGATGCAGAAGTCCTGGAGCAGCTGGCTGATCTGGATATCCTCATCCTGCCTGTCGGTGGTACTTATACAATTAATGCAGAAGAGGCCTATGAAATCTGCCAGAAAATCAGGCCAGCTTTAATAGTGCCCATGCATTATAAGACAGATATCCTGGATTTTCCTATAACCCGTCTGGAAGATTTTACCCGCTTCTTTGCAGAAGAACTAATCTATAGAGTGGATTCTGCTGAAGTGGATACAGACAGCATCCCTACAGGTAAAGAAGTCCTGGTCCTTGATTACGTGAGATAGAACATATAAGGACAGAAAGACACTGGGGACGGTTCTCCTGTGTCATTTAACACAGAGCAAAAAAAACACAGGGACGGTTCCCTTGTGTTATTTGATAACAAAGGTCAAACACAGTAGAACCGTCCTCCTGTGTTGTTCCCTTATAAAGGAGGGGAGAGATGATAAGGAAGGCACTTGAGTTTGCAGCAGTTTATCATAAAGATGGGGTCCGGAAGGGCTCAAAGGTTCCCTATATAGTCCACCCTTTTGAGGTGGCATTGATTTTGCAGGAAAACGGCATGGAGGATAGGATTATCGCTGCCGGCCTCCTGCATGATACCCTTGAAGACACAGAGTTGACTCCGGAACAAATCAGGGAGGAATTTGGTGATGATATCCTGCACCTGGTACTGGGTGCTTCAGAGGAACTGGAGGGCAGGGAGGAGACCCTCTGGGGAGAACGCAAAAAGCATACCATAGAATATCTTAAAACTGCCCCTCTAGATGTCAAATATATTATTTGTGCAGACAAGCTCAGTAATATGAGGAGTATGCTGGCTGAATATGAGAAAAAGGGAGAAAAAATCTGGGATAATTTCATGAATAGTGATAGAAAGATTAATGGCAGAGAATATTCAAGGGAATATAAAAGGGAAAAACAAAAGTGGTATTATGAAAACCTGGTCAAGAATCTGCAGGAACTTGAGGGTTTAAAAATGTACCAGGAGTTAAAAGAAGGAGTCAGGAACTTATTTGGCTAAAAGAAGAAAAGAACGTTTGTTTTAAACAGGATGCTGTTACTGGGGGATGTTATAATTTTTTTAGCAAGAATATTATAAATATTTAAAATAAATTTATTAAAGGAGAAGGACAATGGAAGCTCCTGAAAGGGAAGAGGAAAGGTATATTTACAATTTTTTAGAGAAGATTACCGGTTGCTTTTATGCAGAGTGGTATTTATGCTCAGAGGAAATAAGCAATTTTAATATTGATATTCATGAGGCTGTATACAATATGGGTAGATATAAGATGGAGAAAATTAAACAATATGTATATGAAAATGCCTTTATCCATGAAAAATTATGGACAGTATATGAGGAAATAAAGGATTTTAAAGAAGTTGCTGATTTACTGGTATACCTTTCCTCTAATCCATGTCATTGTCCTGAGCAAACTCTCTTAAATATTTTGCGTTGTTCCAAAAACATCAGGATTTTAAATACCGATGTTCCTGGAGTATACCGCATTCTTCCTGTTTATGAACAAATACCTGCACTTAAGAACGGGCATATTTATTGTAATTCTAGAGTTAATCAGCATAGAGTTAATAATAAATGAAGAAAAAATACTAGAAAAATATTGAAATAAAACCAAATATTTGTTATAATAAACCCCAAACGAATGTTCAGTATTGGGGTGTTATTATGGAGAAAAACTTAAAGAATTTTCAACGGGAGACTACTTCTGTATGGTCTTTTCCAAAAAGGGGAAGATGGTATACTCATAATGGGAATTATTCAGGAAATTTTCCTCCACAGGTTCCCCGGAATCTTATATTACAGTATTCCAATGAAGGGGATAAAGTACTGGACCCGATGATGGGCGGAGGCACTACGATTATAGAGGCTAAAATATTAAATAGAAGAGGTATCGGTTTTGATATTAATCCTGCTGCCTTAGAGATTAGTGTAAAAAACCTGGATTTTGAAGGTGATTTTAAATATGATCCAGTAATAGGCCTGGCTGATGCCCGTGAATTAAAAGAAATTGATGATGAGTCGATAGATCTGGTTATTACTCATCCGCCGTATTTAGATATTATCAGTTATTCAGAGGGTAAGATAGAGGAGGATTTATCAAATATTGAAGATGTAGGCTTATTTCTAAGGGAAATCAGTAAAGTTGCCAGAGAAACTTATAGGGTGTTGATGGAAAATAAGTATTGTGCAATTCTTATTGGAGATATTAGAAGAAAAGGCCATTATGTACCATTGTCCTTTTATGTAATGGCTGAATTTTTAAAGGCTGGTTTTGTATTAAAGGAAGAAATTATAAAGCTGCAACATAACTGTCGTAAGACACCATACTGGGAAAAGAGGAGCAGTAAATATGGTTTTTATTTAATTATGCATGAACATTTATTTGTTTTTAGAAAACCATATGCAGGGGAAGATTTAACAGAATTAAAATATAGTACTAAAATAATGAAGGATTATTGATATATTTCAAGAAATAAGAGTATATAATTCTATAAGTTTAAGGAGGAAATCAGTAATGGCTACAGCTTTAAATAGAAAAATAATTTCAGTTTATCCATTTGTTAAGTGGGCTGGCGGGAAGCGGCAATTGCTTTCTGAATTTAAGAAGTATTTTCCGCCAGTAGGAAGTTATAAGAGATATTTTGAACCTTTTCTGGGCGGTGGTGCTGTATTTTTTGATTTACAGCCGGATAGGGCTGTTTTAATGGATATTAATGAGGAATTGATTAATGCCTATAAGGTAATTCAGAATAATATAGAAGGCTTAATTGAGGAACTGAAAAAACACAAAGAAAATCATTCCAAGGACTATTATTATGAAATAAGGGATTGGGACAGGCTGCCTTACTATAAAGAAAGGACTGCTGTGGAAAGGGCGGCCCGGTTTATATATTTAAACAGGACCTGTTTTAATGGTTTATATAGGGTAAATAGTAAAGGGCATTTTAATGTTCCTTTCGGGCAGTATAAAAACCCCAGAATACTTGATGAAGATAATTTAAGAAAAGTTCATCTTTTATTAAATAATGGCAAAGACATTTTGATTGAACACACAGATTACAAAAAGGTTCTGGAATATGCTAAAGAGGGGGATTTCATTTATTTTGATCCCCCGTACTACCCTCTGGAACCAACTTCTTTCACCAGTTATACCAAAGATGACTTTGGGCCTGAAGAACATGAGGAATTAGCTGCTGTTTTTAAAGAATTAACTGACAGAGGTTGTAAAGTAGCCATTAGTAATTCCAGCACAGATAAGGTCAGGGAGTTATACAGTTTTGAAGGTGTTGAATTGATTCCACTTCAGGCAAGGCGGAATATAAACAGTGATGTCAATGGAAGAGGGGCAATTGAAGAGTTGTTAATTATTAATTACAAAAAATGAATTGGCCGGTGATAAATTATGGCTCTTACTAAAAATGATTTAGCCTGGCAAAAACTATTTGAAGAACACGATATTTTAAGGGAAGTTGATAAAAAGGATTATTATATTATAACAGCAAAGGATATTGGAAAATACCGGGAAAGCAGGTTGATGACTAAATTTGATCATAAAGCTAATCTCCCCAAGCTATTTAAGGATAATAGCTTGACCATTTTACCTATTTCCAGGGGAAGCTATATTATCGGTAGATTTGAAAATTTTCAAAAGCTTGAATACAGGACTGAAAACAATGTAAGGTATAAAAACTTCCCTTTTTCTATTGAAACCCTTGATTATAATAATATTTATTCTGAAAGCGCTGCCATTAGCTGTGCTACTCTGGCAGGTATGGTTGAAGATTTAATCAATGAAGAACTTTATATGACTGTCTTTGGCCGTATGACTACAGATCTTTTCGCTTTTAAAATAAATACTGATATTGGAAATTTGTTTGAGGTCGAAGTTGACAGAGCCCAGATGGAGATTGATGCCGGTTTTGAGAGTGAAAATTATTTTTTAATATTGGAAGCGAAAAATATAAGAGCTGAGGATTTTTTAATCAGACAGCTTTATTATCCTTACCGTTATTGGCAAAATAAAGTTCAGAAAAAGGTTATCCCTGTTTTTATGACCTATTCTAATGATATATTCAGCTTCTTTATCTACGAGTTCAGGGAAAAAGATCACTATAATTCTCTGGAGTTAATTGAACAGAGGCATTATAGTATCGAACCGGAGAAAATCACTTATGATGATTTATACGAGTTATATCGCAGGATAAAGACTATTGCTGAACCAAAAGTTCCTTTCCCCCAGGCTGATAGCTTTTACCGGGTATTAGATTTTTTACACTTATTGTATAATGAAGATCTCACAAAAGAAGAATTAGCCTTAAATTATGAATTTGATATTCATAAAAGACAATTTGACTACTACATTAATGCAGCCCGTTATCTGGGCCTTGTATATAAATACAATGCTGAGATAAGTAATGAAGTTACCTATTCATTAACTGAAAAAGGAAGAAATATTATGAGTCAGCCTCGAGAAAAGCGCAACTTAATGCTGGCTGAATCAATTATGGAACATGAAGTTTTTAATAAGGCGATGAATATATATTTTAGGAAGAAGAGAATCCCGGGGAAAGAGGAAATTATACATATTATGAATAATTCCTATCTCTACAGGGTTAACTCTGATGAAACCATTAACAGGAGGGCTCAGACAGTTTTAAAGTGGATTGAATGGATAGTTTCATTAGTTGAGTAAAAAGAACATTTGTTTTAAACAGGACGCTGTAAAACAGGCATGTTAATATATATACAAAAGAATAATGATAAGGGGGAAAATTAATGAAAAAGTGGAGTGTCCTGCTTGTTCTGATTCTTTTGTTTTCTTTTTGCCTGCCTGTTTATGCACAGACCGGGGATGTAGAATTATTCCTGAGATATCAAGAACAGAAAAAGAATCCTTGGGTAGGTGTAGCTGCTGCCTGGCTTGTACCTTCCCTGGGACATGCCTATGCAGGAAATTGGGAAAGAGGTGCTATGTTTCTGGCAGCAGAGCTGATTGAGATAGGTTTTGTTTTATGGGCTTTATCAGATAACACCGAGGAATATATACTATATTATGGTTATCAAGAGTACGGAACGGAAAATGATGCAATAGGCGTAATAGCTGGTATAGCTTTTTTTGGCACTAGAATCTGGGAATACATAGATGCCTATCAAGAGGTAGAAAAATATAATGCAAGACTTTTAGAAAGAATCAGTATTGACCCTGGTTTTAAAATAGGAAAAGATGAAGCAACTTTATTTTTAGCCTATGAGTTTTAATTATATATGGTGATTTTCACTAGTTTTTCTATATAAAGATAAAATAGCAGGCTTATTGACAAGGTCAATAAAAGCCTGCTGTTTTTATTTATATACCTGATTTTAGATTCTTAATCCATATCCAGTAGAAATATCACCTTTGTCTTTTGTAAAAAAGTTTAGGATTTCTTAATAATTTATATGAGATAATTCAATATAAAGCGAAGATCAAACACAGGGGAACCTAATATATATGCAGAGAATACTGGAAAATTGTAAGGTTTGTCCTGGTAATAAGACTGGACGGCTGCGGTGCTTTTTAAAAAGAGGAATTGACTTACTTATATTGAATAATAATAATGATTGAAGATAGGATTAAGCTAATGTTCTTCTGGAACTAAAAAAGGTAAAATAAGTTATAGGGGTTGATGTAGAAATGCTAAATCTAAGTATTAATGACATCAAGAATAGAAAGATATGGGAAGATGCAGGAATCAAGCTCCCCACTTTTGACTATGATAAGGTGGCTGCTGCTACAGCAGAAAACCCAGAATGGGTCCATTTTGGAGCAGGTAATATTTTCAGAGGTTTTATTGCTGTATTGCAGCAGAAACTTCTCAATGAAGGCAAGGCCAGGACAGGAATAATTGCCGTTGAGACTTTTGATGAAGAGATTATTGATAAGGTCTATACACCCTATGATAATTTGGGTTTACTCGTAATTATGAATCTTGATGGAAGCCTTGATAAAGAAGTTGTGGCCAGTATTACTGAAGGTTTAGTAGGTGATCCCTCCCGGAAGGATGACTGGCAGTATTTACAGGAAGTCTTCGCCAATCCTTTACTTAAATTGGCCAGTTTTACCATAACAGAAAAAGGCTATAGTTTAAAGAATATGCAGGGAGAATATTTTGATTTTGTCCTGGAAGATATGAAAAATGGGCCGGAAAAACCGGTACATGCCATGTCAAAAGTAGCAGCCCTTATGTATACCAGGTTTAGGAATGGCAAACTGCCCATAGCCCTGGTCAGTATGGATAACTGCTCACATAATGGGGAGGTGCTCCATGCCTCTATCAGGACAATTGTCGAAAAATGGGTGGAGAACGGCCTGGTAGAAAAGGGTTTCCTGGATTATATCAACAATGAAGAAAAGGTAAGTTTCCCATGGACCATGATTGACAAGATTACACCAAGGCCTTCTGAGAAGGTCAGGGATGCCCTGGCAGAAATAGGTTTCAAAAATACAGAGATTGTCCAGACCACAAAGAATACCTATATTGCTCCCTTTATTAATGCTGAAGCTCCAGAATATCTGGTGGTTGAAGATAAATTCCCCAACGGGCGTCCCCTTCTGGAAGAGGCCGGTGTAATCTTCACTGACAGGGAGACAGTAAATAAGGTGGAGAAAATGAAGGTCTGTACCTGTCTGAATCCATTGCATACAGCCCTGGCGGTATATGGCTGTTTGTTGGGCTATGAGCTAATTGCTGATGAGATGCAGGATGAGAGTTTGAAAGTACTTGTAGAAAAAATCGGTTATGAGGAGGGTTTACCTGTAGTTGTAGATCCAGGTGTATTGGATCCGGGGGCTTTCATAGATGAGGTTATCGGAGAAAGGCTTCCCAATCCTAATATACCTGATACACCACAAAGGATTGCTACTGATACTTCCCAGAAGGTGGGGATCAGGTTTGGAGAGACTATCAAGGCTTATGCTGCAAGTGAGGATTTGAGTCCGGCTGACCTGACCTTTATCCCACTGGCCATAGCCGGCTGGTTAAGGTATCTATTGGCTATTGATGATAATGGCCAGGAAATGAGCTTAAGCCCGGATCCAATGCTGGAGGAATTGGGCTCATATCTCAATGAGGTGAAATATGGCCAGCCTGATTCAGTAGGAGATAGCCTAAAACCTATTTTATCTAATGAGAAACTCTTTGGTTCAAATTTATATGAAGTGGGTTTAGGAGAAAAGATAGAGGGTTATTTTAAAGAAATGATTGCTGGCCAGGGTGCAGTAAGGAAGACCCTGGAGAAATACTGCCAGGGTGAATAGAAGCTATTGGGGAGGGAGATTTAGTTATTACTAAATCTCCCCTTTTTGACTAATAGAGCTTCATTTAAAAAGAGACATTGCTTAGTTAACCTGTTGTTTTCTAAAGAAATATCTTTTTACAAAATCCGGATAGGATTTGCCATCCCAGGCTTCTATCTCTGCCAGCTTTTTCCTGGCTTATTTTATTTTCTTCTACTTTTTTCTCCAGCCGGGATTCCAGGGAAGAGATGAGCAGCTTTTTCTTTTCTTCTAAGGGTAGTTTCTCAAATTCCTTAATTTCTTTAATTCTCTCTTCAATCCTGGTTTTTATGCGCCCGGCTTCTTCTTCAGTGATTTCTCCAGCTTTTAGTCTTTTTTCTGTCTTTTCCTTTAGGCCTTCCAACACTTTTACAGGACTGTCCTTATCCTCCTTGCTTCTTTTTCTAAGGAGGACCTCTTCAGTATTAGCTTTGTTTTTAGAAATAAGAGAAGAATAAACAGTATTCCAATTGTTAGCAGGTAGATCTGGAGATTCAGGTGCAGCCAGGACCAGGCCTGCTGATAAAGAAGCAAGGAGAAGAGCAGTAAGAAGTGTTTTGCCTAAATTCAGTTATATCACCCCTTTCATCCTTTATTATCTGTAGATTTTTTTACAGATATGTTGTAACATAATTCTAATCTTTTTCCTTGCAATAATAAGCTGTATAAAATAAGTTTTTTTGATAAAGAATAACTTGTGTAAAAAGGAAGGGTGGATGAAGATGAAACCGAAAAGAAAAAATCTTTGCCGGCTGCTTTTCATTTTAATTGCACTTGTTATGCTTATAAGCGGCTGTGAAGAAAATAAGCAATACGAGGTACAGGGAGAGGAACCCCGGAACCAGGTAGAGAAAGAGGACAAGCAGGAAGCTATTGCTGATTTGATGCCAATCTCAGCATTATTTCCCTTTCATCAGGGGATGGAATATCAATTTGCCGGAGAAGGGAATGAGTATGCCTCTTTTGTCAGAAAAATAATCCATGTAGAGGATAGGTATTTACAATTAACTGATAATAATGGGGGTACTATAGTTACCTCAATTTATGAGTTAAGTGATACAGAGATTAAAAGGATTTATAGCCAGGAGGAATTCTATAGTGAGGAGAATTTAATCCCGGAAAAAAAGAATAACCAGGAATCAAGTCTTATAATTCTTAAAGTCCCTTTGACTACAGGGAATAACTGGGAAAATGATGGAGAAAGAAGAGAGATTGTAGCTGTAAACCAGACACTAGACCTGCCAGCCGGTACTTTTTATGGTGTTTTGCAGCTGAAAATTCATTATAAAGAAAGTGGGGCCCTGGCCTATGAGTATTATGCTCCTAATCTGGGTTTGATAAAGAGAGAATACGAAAGTGATGGTTTTAAAGTAAGTTCTGACCTGCTTTCCTTTAGTTTAAGGGATTGAAGAACTTGTTATTTAGCCATGGATAACATGCTATAAAAAGGAATTTATTTATAAACAGAGAATATAAATATGGGAATAAAAGGAAAAGGTGATTTTTGTGCTGGAAGAAGCCAGATTTTATCTGAAAAAGTATTATGGTTATAGTACTTTTCGCCCTGGCCAGGAATTAATTATTAAAAATATCCTGGAGAAAAGGGATCTACTGGCCATAATGCCAACGGGTTCAGGCAAGTCAATCTGTTACCAGATTCCAGCTCTACTCTTTCCGGGCCTCAGTATTGTCATTTCTCCCCTGATTTCCCTGATGAAGGATCAGGTAGATATATTAGAGGAGAAGGGTTTACCGGCAACTTATCTCAATAGTTCCCTCAAGGCCAGTGAAACTAAAAGAAGGATAGAGAAAGTCAGGAGAGGGGATTATAAGCTTCTCTATATAGCTCCAGAGAGATTAAAAATACCTGGCTTTATTGATCTTTTAAATAAGCTGGAATTATCCATGGTCTGTGTTGATGAAGCCCATTGTATTTCCCAATGGGGCCATGATTTTCGGCCAGCCTATCTCTATATTGGTGACTTAGTTCAGCAATTAAAGAAAAGGCCGGTTCTTGCTGCTTTTACAGCCACTGCAACTCCGGAAGTAAGGGAAGATATTATCAAAGGGTTGAAATTAAGAAATCCCCGGCTTTACCTGGGAGGATTTGACCGGGAAAATCTGACCTTTATAGTAAAAAGAGGGGTAAATAAAGATAGGTTTATCCTGGATTATCTAAAAAAGAATACCGGTTCTGCCGGCATAATCTATACTGCTACTCGCAGGAAGACAGACCGGCTTTATCAATTATTATCTGCCAGGGGATATGCGGTGGGCAGATATCATGCAGGTTTATCGACCAGGGAAAGGTATGATACCCAGCAGGCATTCCTGGATAATAGAATAAAAATAGTTGTTGCTACAAATGCTTTTGGCATGGGCATAGATAAGGCTGATGTCAGGTATGTCCTTCATTATAATATGCCAGGGAGTATAGAGGCCTATTATCAGGAAGCTGGCCGGGCTGGACGGGATGGTAAAGAGGCTGAATGTATCCTTCTTTATTCACCGGAGGATAAAAGGATACAGGAATTCTTAATTGAGGAAAGCTGTGAGGAGAGGGAGAGGATCCAGCAGCGGAAGAAAGAATTACAGGCTATTATAAATTATTGTTTTACTAGCAGGTGTTTAAGGGCTTTTATACTTGCCTATTTTGGTGAGAAAAGCAATAAGCTTAATTGTACAAACTGTAGTAATTGTCTGCCTTCCTATGATATAGGTGATTTGTTAGGAAGCTTTCGCCTCTTATTTTCATCTTTAAACAGGATAGGGAAAAAAAGCTAAAATGTTATAAAAAAACAGGACTTTTATATAAAAGGAAGAAATATATATAAAACAAATTAGATAGTAGGTGAGTAGGATGAAAAAAACTAAATTTTTCTTGACAATGCTTTTATTGCTTTTATGTACTAATCTGCTGGCAGGAGCAACTACTATTGCTATTGTGGATTTTACCAATAATACCGGCTATCATATTCTCGGGAATATTGAAGAAGTGGCTGCTGATTATTTGACTACATATATTAATGCCAGAGATGATTTCCAGGTTGTGGAGAGAACCAAATTAAAGAGCATTATTACTGAACATGGATTTAATACCTCCGGCCTGGTCGATCAGACCGATTCTGCTGTAGAGCTGGGTAAATTACTGGGGGCAGAGTATATTCTTACCGGTTCATTGATAAATCTGGACATAGAGGAGAAGAGTTTTAGCGGCTATGGAATTACCAGTAAAAGTGTCACCTTGACCCTTGAGTGTAATATAAAATTGATTTCCATAAATACTGGAGCAATAATGATCAGTGATATTTATAGTAGTTCCAATACTTATCAAAATCATAGTGCCTCTTCCATAAGAATCGATCTCCGGGGCAAGGCCAGAGAACTGATGAGGAATATTGCCCATGATTTTGCTAAAGATCTGGAGTCCATAAATAAAGTAGAAAAGGAAAAGGACCAGGTCTTTGTAGAATTTATTTCTACTCCAGCCGGGGCAAGTATAGAGATCGATGGGGTTTATTATGGAAATACACCGACCAGACTGGCTGTAAGTAAAGGCTTACATAGAGTAGTAATTAGTCTGGGTGGTTATGAGACCTGGGATAAAATGGTGAATTTCTCTGAAGGATTTGTAGTTGATGCGAATTTAGGTTTAAAGGAGGAGAAGGTAAAAAATGAAAACTAATAATTCCAGGATTTATTTACTGTTAGTTTTGATTTTTATAGTATTTTTCTCAAACCTGGTTCTGGCTGATGATCCCCTGATAGCAGTCCTTCCTTTTGATGAAGGGGATTTAGTCTGGAAAGGCATGTGGGGAAATCAAATTATAAATGGTATAACCCAGCAGGTTACTGATAAAATAGTCCAGAAGGAAAATATCAGAGTGATTGAAAGAAACAGGATTGCAGAAGTAATGCAGGAACAGGATTTTGGCCAGACTGGTAGAGTTGACCCGGCTACTGCGGCAGAGATTGGCAGAATACTTGGTGTGGATTATTTGATTTTAGGTACATTAACCCATATGGATGTGAAGGATCAGGGTGGAATAAGGATTGGGCCTTTAAGTATTTCTGGCTTGAAAGCAACTATTGTATTAAGTGGTAGGATTGTAGACAGTACTACTGGAGAGATAGTTGATTCCATAAGGGCAGAGGCTGAAGTCAGTGATGCTTCCATCAGTTTATCCCAGCTACAGGATATATCCTTTGGCACAAAGGCTTTTGCTGATTCAGCCCTGGGCAAATGTATTGACCAGGCTACTACGAATTTTGTAGATAATATAAAGCCGGAGAGACTGAAACCTGTTGAGAAGGAACGCAAAGAGGGTCTTGTCCTGAAAATAGTTGGGGATAAACTGATAATCAACATTGGTGCCAATAAGAGTTTGCAGAAAAATCAGATCGGTGAATTAATCCGCCTGATCCAGATTGAAGGCTTGAGTGAACCAGTCAGGATGCCCATAGGAAGAGTGAAAGTCTTCAGTGTTGATAAAGAGGCAGCCATACTGGATATTGTGGAACTTTATGACCGTAATGAAACTCCCCAGGAAAGGGATTGGGTTTTATTTTAGATAAAAAGGCTTTGGGGTCACAATATATTCCAGAATTCCAGAGAAATATTTTCTTTCTTATCTTGACAGTGGGAATTGATAATGCTATAATACTAGATGTCACAATGCTTTATTGTGACCTGCCGGGGTGGCGGAATAGGCAGACGCATCGGACTTAAAATCCGGTGGGTATTTATACCCGTGCCGGTTCGAGCCCGGCTCCCGGCACCATTTAAATAGTTTAACAATGTGTGGGTATAGCTCAGTTGGCTAGAGCGCTACGTTGACATCGTAGAGGCCAGCGGTTCAAGTCCGTTTACCCACACCATTTTTTTATAAAGACCATTAAGGTCTTTTTTTCTTGCCAAATATCGTTAGCTCCTAACTGTATACAAAAATGAGATGCTTCATATAATAATTATTACAGGGAGTGATGAATATGGGGATAATAATCTCTACTCTGGATTTTCCAGAAGAGATTAAGAATAGATTGCAGGATCAGCATCAGGCTGGTCTTATTTTTGACGAATTAGCAGGTAAAGATTATACAGCCTTTAAAATAGATTTTAAACAGAAGAAACAGGAATCCCTCGAATATCTGGCCAACATAATTGCTGATATAGTTATAGAATATATCAAGAAAAAATTTTTAAACAATATAATCAGGAATAGGTATCAGGAGTTTTCCCTGGCAGAACAGAATATGATAGAGGAGATGACTGTTGATAATTTAGACAAATTACTGCAGAGGAGTAATAAGCCGGGTAATATCTTGAGTAAAGAAGAAATAGTAAAAAAGATTTTAACCTATTTTCACCAGAATGAAAATATGAATCTGGAAGGCTTTGTCCGTTTTCGTTTAAAGGATATAATTGACGAAATTGAAATGGCTATTGAGATGTCTGTTGATGATTTTATTATTCAAAAGGAATATAATGAATTTATTGACCTTTTAAGATACTTTGTGGAATTACAGGAACCCAGGATTGACCTGGTTAATGTTATCAAAAAAAAGAACGGTTCCTTTCAGATCCTGGATCAGGAGAGAAAGGAAATAAGCAGTGAATACCTGGAAGGGTATCTGGCAGATATGTTTAAGGATGAGGTAGAATATGAAGATCTCCTGGTCAGTGCCTTGATCAATCTGGCTCCTCAGAAGATTAGACTGCATTTTCAAAGGGATGAGGTAGAAGAAACAGTACGGAGGATCTTTGGCCAGAAAGTAGAAATCTGTAGGGGCTGTTCCCTCTGTCAATATGGAGAAGGGATAGAAAATTAAGCCACTTAATACTTGACAATTAATAACAGTAATATTATAATAAAGTAAACTTAAATTAAAGATGTAGAAAAGCGAGGACGGGGAGAGTAGGATATGCTTTTTTACTCCAGAGAGGGATGTCATAGGCTGAAAGCATCCTGTAAAAAATATATTTGAAGACCACCCCCGAGCTGATAGGAGGAAAGTCCCCCAGGGAGCAAGTAATTCTATCCGGAATAAACCGTTAATTACCAGGAGTGGGCAAGTTAAGTTTCCCTGCCAGGAAATTTTAATTTGCTTATTAGAGTGGAACCGCGGAACCTTATTCGCCTCTAGGATGGTGAATAAGGTTTTTTTATTGGTTTTAGTTTATACTTAATCAGTATTTAAAAATTGAGATAATTGATCCTTGATTGCTATTAAAAAGGATCTTGATTATTTTAAAAGGAATTTGGTTGATTTAAGGGATACTGGATTTTAATAAAATTTTTAATTAAAAAGAGGAGGTTGGTCATAATGGGAAAAGTAAAAATTACCTTACCGGATAGAACAGTTCTGGAGTATGATGCCGGTATTACAGTAGCAGAAGTTGCCTATAGTATTGGTGCCGGGCTGGGACGTGCAGCTATAGCCGGAAAAATTGATGGAAATCTGGTGGATTTAAATACAGGTATAAAGCAGGATGCAGAATTATCTATAATTACTCTTGATTCCAAAGAGGGGCTGGATATTTACCGCCATACTGCAGCCCATATAATGGCTCAGGCAGTAAAGAGGATCTATGGTGATGTAAAACTGGCTATCGGGCCAGCTATTGAGGATGGCTTTTATTATGATTTTGACCTGGAAGAAAGAATATCCCAGGAGGATTTTGCCAGGATAGAGGAAGAGATGAAAAAAATCATCAAGGAAGATCTTCCTATCTCCAGGAAGGTTATGAATAAGGAAGAAGCTATCAATTTAATGCAGGAAAAAGGTGAAATCTATAAGGTAGAATTGATTGAGGAAATGGAAGATGAAGAGGTTTCTTTTTACCAGCAGGGTGAATTTATGGATCTTTGCCGGGGACCTCATCTACCTTCAACTGGAAGGGTTAAGGCCTTTAAACTCCTGAACACTGCCGGGGCTTACTGGCGGGGTGATGAAAAAAACAAGATGTTACAGAGGATTTATGCTACTGCTTTTGCTAAACAGGCAGAGCTGGACCTCTATCTGGAGAGACTGGAAGAGGCCAAAAAGAGGGATCACCGTAGATTGGGTAAAGAACTGGAACTTTTTAGTTTCCATGATGAAGGCAGGGGCTTCCCTTTTATCCATCCCAAGGGTATGGTCCTGCGTAATGAATTGATAGATTTCTGGAAGAAAGAACACCGCAAAGCAGGTTATGAGGAGGTAATGACCCCAATTGTTCTAAATCAGTCCCTCTGGCAGCAGTCTGGCCACTGGGATCATTACCAGGAAAACATGTATTTCACAGAGATAGATGATGAACTTCATTCCATTAAACCGATGAATTGTCCTGGTGGTATTTTGATCTATAAAAGCAAGATGCGTAGTTACAGGGATTTGCCCATCAGGATGGGTGAACTGGGTGTAGTCCATCGTCATGAGAAATCCGGTACCCTGCATGGCCTGATGAGGGTAAGGAATTTTACCCAGGATGATGCTCATATCTTCTGCCTGCCTTCCCAGATTGTTGATGAGCTGACAGGGGTAATCAAACTGGTAGATACTATCTATAGTGCTTTTAACTTTAATTACAAGGTAGAATTAAGCACCAGGCCGGAGAATGCCATGGGTTCAGAGGAAATGTGGGATATGGCTACTGCAGCCCTGAAAGAAGCCATTGAGAAAAATGAATTAGCTTATGAAATCAATGAAGGTGATGGTGCCTTTTACGGTCCCAAGATAGATTTCCATCTGGAAGATTCCCTGGGCAGGACCTGGCAGTGTGGTACTATACAGCTGGATTTCCAGATGCCGGAAAGATTTGACCTAAGTTATATTGGTGAGGATGGTAAGGAACACCGTCCTGTAATGATTCACCGGGCTATCTATGGCAGTCTGGAGAGGTTCATGGGTATTCTCATCGAACATTATGCAGGAGCCTTCCCTGCCTGGCTGGCCCCAGTCCAGGTAAAGGTTTTACCGGTTTCTGCTGAGCAGATTCCTTATGCAGAATTGATCAGAGAGGAATTGGCAAAAGAAGATATCCGGGTGGAAGTAGATGCTGCCAATGAAAAACTGGGTTACAAAATCCGACAGGCTCAGCTGGAAAAGGTCCCCTACATGTTGGTAGTGGGTAAAAATGAAGAAGAGGATAAAAGTGTTGCAGTCAGGGATAGGAGAGAAGGAGACCTGGGTTCCATGAGTCTTGCTGATTTCAGGGAGAAGGTATTGAAAGAAATCATGGAAAAACTTAATTAATGTTGATTATTTTTGTTGACAGTCCAGTAACTAATGTGTTATACTATAACCGTTATAAAATAAAGTAGAAACAACCCGTTTCTCACCAATAGCTTTTCTGGCTATCTGGTTAATAGATATTTTATTCGACCTGTACTATATTGGTGGTAACAGGCTGATAGAATATTATGGCGGGTGGTTTCTCTCACCCGCTTTTTTAATTCTTCTACTGTGGGTGACCTGAAATTCTATTAAATCCTGTATTTTTCTTAAATATTTTAGGAGGTGTATATACAATCAGTAACGATTTAAGGATTAATGATCAAATTAGAGCAAAAGAGGTGCGCCTGATCTCTGATGATGGAGAACAGATGGGCATTGTTTCTCTTGCAGAAGCTCTAAGAATTTCAGAAGAAAAGGAGCTGGATCTAGTTGAAGTAGCTTCCCAGGCCAAACCACCAGTATGTAAAATCATGGATTATGGGAAATATAAGTATGAAAAGGCAAAAAAAGCAAAAGAGGCCAAAAAGAAACAAAATATAATGAATGTCAAAGAAGTTCAAATGGGAGTTAAGATCGATGAACATGATTTTAATGTTAAATTAAAGATGGCCAGGAAATTTTTAAGCAATAAGGATAAAGTCAAGATTAGGGTTAAGTTTAGAGGCCGTGAAATGATGTACCAGCAGCTGGGGTTTGAATTGATGGATAGGCTGATTGAAGGTACCAGCGATGTGGGTAAAGTAGAAAACAAAGCCCATATGGAAGGTCGTAATATGTTCATGGTTCTGGCTCCGAAAACAGAAGACAAATAATCATTGATAAGGAGGTTTAGCAATATGTCTAAGCTTAAGACACATAAAGGTATATCTAAAAGGATGAAAAAAACCAGTAACGGTAAACTGAAGAGAAGCAAGGCCTTTCGTAATCATATTTTAACAAAGAAATCCGCCAAGAGAAAAAGAGGTTTACGTCAGCCAGGTCTTGTACATGAAAGCATGGAGAAAAAGTATAGCAAATTACTTCCTTATAATTAAACCTATTGAATCCAATAATATGAATATATTTCGGAAAGGAGAATTATTATGCCACGTGTAAAGAGAGGATACACAGCACGTAGAAGAAGAAAAAAGATTTTAAAGATGGCCAAAGGTTATTATGGCGCCAAGAGCAAATTGTTTAGACCAGCAAATCAAGCAGTTATGAAATCACTGCATTATGCCTATAGAGATCGCCGTACAAGGAAACGGGATTTCAGGAAATTATGGATTACCAGGATCAATGCTGCAGCCAGGAAGGATGGCTTATCCTATAGCCGTTTTATCAATGGCCTGAAATTGGCCAATATTGAGATTGACCGTAAAATGCTGGCCGATATGGCTGTAAGAGATGAAAATAGCTTTAGTGAACTGGTTAATATTGCAAAAGAGGCTTTAAACAGCTAAGTTGAGCTTTAAAGCCGGGCGATAAACCCCGGGATTTATTCCCGGGGATTTTAATTATAGAAAAAAAAGGACTGATCCTTTTGCGGGAAATCATCAGCAGTGAAGAAAATCAAAAGGTGAAATTTCTGAAAAAACTATATAAAAGGAAAACCAGGCGGCAAAGGGGTATCTTTCTCCTGGAAGGTTACCGGATTATTGAGGAAGCCCTAAAGAGCGAGGCTCTTATTGATAGCCTTTATATGAGCCCTGAATTTTATCAAAGCCAGGCAGGACAGGAACTTGTTTCTGAATATGAAAAGAGGGCTGATGGGAGAAAGATAGTCTTGATTAAAGAAAGTATCTTAAATAGACTGGCTGATACCCAGACACCCCAGGGAGTTATTGGCCTGGTTCAGGAAAGGGAATATCAGCTGGCTGATCTTGCCAATAAGGACTTTCTCCTTTTACTGGATCGGATCCAGGACCCGGGTAATATGGGAACTATCATCAGGACTGCTCTTGCTGCCGGTGTAGATGGTATAATCATTCTTAAAGGCAGTGTTGATATTTATAATCTCAAGGTCTTAAGATCCACCATGGGGGCTATCTTTAAAATCCCCCTGATTCAGGACCTGGACCTGGAGGATTTTTTAAGCTTTTTTCAGGCCAGTGAATACAAACTAATCAGTGCTGACCTTTCAGCAGAAGATTATTATTACCAGTTGGATTATTCAGAACCCCTTATTATTGCTATTGGCAATGAAGCCAATGGCCTCCAGGAAGACCTGCTGATTAATTCAGATTACCGGATTAAAATACCTCTCTTTGGTGATATAGAGTCCTTAAATGCAGCTATAGCAGCAGGGATAATCCTTTACAGGGTAGCAGAGAAAAAATTTCATAAATGAGCACAATATTCAGAAATTTTCATTTCATTTACTGAAAAACCTTGTCAAGTCTGGTATGCTGTGTTATAATATCGGTATAAGGTGTCCTTCATAAGCATATAAGAGAAATTCTACCCTGGGAAGGATGTGATCCTGAATGGGTTTGACTGCAGCATTTTTCTGGAGGATCTTTGAAGAGACAGGTTCAATTAGTGCTTATTTGGCCTATAAACAATTATTTTGCATAATGACAATGAAGAAGAAAAAAGAATATATATAAAGGCAAGGAAGGAGAGAGTAGTCAGCAGTAAGGCTTCACCAGGGAAAGGTTGTCACCGACTGGAAGCAACCTGAAGGCTTTGTTGATGAAGTTCGCTCTGGAGCTGTGAACTGAAATTAGAGTAAGTTTGACCGGTGGAGAAGACCGTTATGATTGAAGAGTGACCTATTCTGAGGAAGATAGGTAATAAGGGTGGTACCGCGTGGATCTCTCGTCCCTTTGGGATGGAGAGATTTTTTATTTTATGATAGATAATTTGAAGTGATGAATCAATAATTACTGGAGGTGTAAGAATTGGATTTACGGGAAAACTTAAAGAAAATTGAAGAGGAAGCAGAACAGCTTTTCAGTAGAGCAGATTCACTGGAGAAACTAGAAGAACTCAGGATTGTTTTTCTCGGTAAAAAAGGAAAGATTACAGATGTATTAAAACAAATGGGGAAAATGTCTCCTGAAGAAAGGCCTGTACTGGGCCAGGCAGCCAACCAGCTTAAAGATAAATTGAATAATCTCCTAAGTGCAAGGAAGAATGAGCTGGAAGAAATCTTACAGGCCAAAAAACTGGAGGAGGAGCGGATTGATATTACTCTTCCCGGGACAGAGATTATTACTGGCCATTTACATCCTTTAACCAGGATTACTAAGGAGATTGAAGATATATTTATCGGTTTAGGTTTTACCATTGAAGAGGGGCCGGAGATCGAGACAGAATATAATAATTTTGAGGCCCTTAATGTGCCCAAATATCATCCAGCCCGGGATTTGCAGGATACCTTTTATATTGATGACCATTATCTCCTGCGTACCCATACCTCACCGGTTCAGGTCAGGACTATGGCCCGGCAGAAACCACCGATCAGGATTATTGCCCCCGGCCGGGTTTATCGTTCAGATGATATAGATGCTTCCCATTCACCAGTTTTTTATCAGGCAGAAGGACTGGTAATAGATAAGGATATTTCTTTTGCAGATTTAAAGGGGACCATACAGCTTTTTGTCCAGTCTGTTTTTGGTGAAAATACCAGAACCAGATTCCGTCCCAGCTATTTCCCCTTTACTGAACCCAGTGCTGAAGTTGATATTTCCTGTGTGATCTGTGGGGGAGAAGGCTGCCGGCTTTGTTCCTATACAGGCTGGCTGGAAATCCTGGGCTCCGGCATGGTCCATCCCAGGGTATTGGAAATGGCTGGCTTTGATCCGGAAGAATATAGCGGTTATGCCTTTGGCATGGGTTTAGACAGGATAACAATGCTTAAATATGGCATTAATGATATCCGGCTCTTATATGAAAATGATCAGCGCTTTTTACATCAATTTTAATAAGTTTATAGGGAAGGTGGTTAGAAATGCAGGTATCTTATAAGTGGTTAAAAGAATATATCGATTTTCCATATAGCCCGGAAGAACTGGAACATGTACTGACTATGGCAGGTATGGAAGTTGATGAAGTAGAATATAGAGGCAAGGGTATTGAAGAAATTGTTATTGGAGAAATCCTGGAGTTAGAAAAACACCCTGATGCAGACAAATTGCTAATCTGTAAAGTGGATACCGGTGATGAGGTCCTGGATATTGTTACTGGTGCTGCCAATGTCTTTACAGAGGCCCTGGTACCGGTGGCAAAAATCGGGGTTACCTTACCGGATGGTTTGAAGATAAAAAAGGCTAAATTACGGGGAGTAGAATCCTATGGCATGCTCTGTTCTACCGATGAGTTGGGACTCAGTGAGGAGCGGGCCAGCGGAATAATGATTCTCGGTGAAGATGCTGTAAAAGGCATGAAATTGATTGAGTATCTGGGTCTTGATGATTATATCTATAAGCTTGATCTGACCCCCAATTATGGCCGTTGCCTTGGCATGATTGGTATTGCCAGGGAATTGAAGGCTATCCTGGGGGACAGGGAATTAAACTTACCCGAATATACAATTAAGGAAAGTAATGAAGAGGTCTCCAGTTTGGTAGAGATCCAGGTCCTGGACCCTGAACTCTGTCCCCGTTATACAGGACAGGTCATAAAAAATGTAAAAATCGGCCCATCACCGCGTTGGATGCAGCAAAGGCTGACTGCGGCAGGGATCAGGCCAATTAATAATGTTGTTGATATTACCAACTATGTAATGCTGGAATATAACCAACCCTTACATGCCTTTGATTATGATAAAATCAGCGGGCAGAAGATTATTGTCAGAAGGGCTGAAGAGGGGGAAAAGCTCCTGACCCTGGATGATAAAGAAAGGGACCTTAATCCTGATATGCTGGTAATTGCTGATAGTGAGAAGGCCCTGGGCCTGGCCGGTGTAATGGGTGGTGCTGACAGTGAGATTACTGAAGAGACCAGGACTGTTTTCCTGGAAGCTGCCTATTTTGATCCAGTCTCCATCAGGAAGACTGCCAGGGGTTTGGGCTTAATTAGTGAATCTTCCTACCGTTTTGAAAGGGGTATAGACATAGAGAAGGTCCTGGAGGCTGGCAGATGGGCTGCCTATTTGATCCAGGAATATGCGGGAGGAGAGGTAGTTAAGGGGGTACTGGATGTTTATCCCGAACCATATCAGCCGGCAAAGATCAGGTTGGAGACCAGGCAGGTTAACCGCCTCCTGGGTATAAATCTCTCCACCAGGGAGATTAAGGAGATCCTCCTTGGACTGGAATTTCCTGTCAAAGAGGAAAAGGAGGATGTCTTAATGGTTGCTGTGCCTTCCTTCCGGCCAGATGTGGAAAGAAAGGCAGACCTCATTGAAGAGGTAGCCAGGATGTATGGTTATGATAATATTCCCGGCAGCAGGCCGGCCAGCAAACAGCAGGGCAAAAAGAGCCTGAAGCAAAAATTTGTGGACCTTAGCCGGGAAGTCATGCTGGCAGCAGGTTTAGATGAGATTATTAGCTTCAGCCTCTGTGGAGAAGAGGATTATAAAATATTGAATCTGCCAGCAGAGAGTGAGTTGCTGAACTGGGTCAGGATTAAGAATCCTCTCAATGAGGCTTATGCTGTTTTACGTACTAGTCTGGTTCCCAATCTCCTGGAGGTATTATCCAATAATGCCAGGAAACAAATTGAGGCCATCAGGATCTTTGAACTGGGTAATGTGTTTTTTAATAGTGAAGGACCAGAGCCTTATGCAGAATATCCCTGCCTGGCAGGGGCCAGCATGGGCTATGCAGGAGATCCCTGGCAATTGGGTGCCCCTGATTTCTTTTACCTGAAGGGTGTCCTTGAACATTATTTTGCCCGCCTGGGTATAGAGGATTATAGTTTTGTAAGAAAGAGCCTGCCTTACCTCCATCCTGGAAGGACTGCAGCCATACTTGTAGGAGAAAAAAAGGTTGGCTTTCTTGGAGAGCTTTTGCCTGGTCTAATTGATACTCTTGATTTGAAGGAAAGGACAGCGATATTCCAGCTGGACCTGGATCAGCTTTTCCAACTCTATAAAGAGGAACGGAGGTTTGAAGACCTACCCCGTTACCCGGCTTCAGAGAGAGACCTGGCCTTACTGGTTGATAAAGAAGTAGCTGCAGCAGATTTACAGAAGAGTATCAGGGAAAAAGGTAGTACTTTGCTGAAAAAGGTAGAAGTCTTTGACCTATATCAGGGTGACCGGATACCTGAGAACAAAAAAAGCCTGGCTTTCAGGTTAGTCTTCCAGGCTGGAGATAGAACCTTGACAGATGAAGAAATAAATGAAAAGATTGCTGTTGTCGTAAAAGAGCTGGAAAAGAAATTTTCTGCAAAAATTCGTGGAAATTAAAATATCAGGCAGGAATTTTTTAATAAAGAGGGAAATATTAAAATAGCATGTTTTATCATAATAATGGAGTTGAAAAACATGGCTATAGAGGATAAGCAGAAAAAAAGATTCAGAATAAAGATCCTGGGCCAGGAAATGGTCATTGTGGGGAATCTTTCTGAAGAATACGTTAACCACCTCTCCAATCATATTAATGTGATTGGAGAGGAAATCTGCCGTGCTTATCCTCGTCTTTCCCACCAGCGAATTATGAACCTGGTAGTAATGAATATAACAGATGAGTATTATAAATTGAAAAATGTTTATAATAATAAAATAAAGGAATTAAAAGAATTGGAAAAAGAGAATCAATTACTGAAGGAAAAATATGAAGAAATAAAAAATGAATATAATGAACTACTGGAACTCCTGGAGGAGGATGATTAACATTTGACTATAACAGCAATTGATATAATAATCTTGATAAATTTTCTCTTTTTTGTTATTGCTGGTTTTAACAGGGGTTTTATCAAACAGACCAGCACTATTGTAGGAATTATTTTTGCACTTATAATTGCTATTAACAATTACCAGGCCTTGATTCCCTACCTGGAAGAAAGAATCCTTGTTTCAGAGGGAATGCTGCAATTTATCTCTTTTACTATTTTATTTATTTTGATTAATCTTTTTGTACATCTATTGGGCTTTATCTTAAAAAAAAGCCTGGATGCCCTCTTTTTAAAGCCCATTGACCAGGCTGCTGGTGCTATTTTGGGAGTGGTTAAAGGAGTGTTTGTCTCCTACTTCCTGGTTCTAATCCTGTCCCATATTCCCTATTTGACCGTGCAGGAGACTTTAGGTAGTTCCTTCCTGGCCCTCAGGATTCTGGATTTGACTCCACTCATACAGAATACATTACAAAATATATTTAATCCTTAAAAACCCTGTTGTGAAAACAATAGGGATATTTTTTAGTTTTATAAAAAATATACTGGTTTAGGGCAGGGTGATGAATCTATGTCCGGGATTAGCAATAAAGAAGTGGCCGGTATTTTGATGGAAATGGCTGCTTTGCTGGAACTCCATGGTGAAAATATATATAAAATCAGGGCATATCAGAATGCTGCCCGGAATTTGACCAGTTTGCAGGAAGAACTGGCTTTACTTATTAAGGAAGATAGGCTGGAGGAAGTAAAGGGGATCGGGAAAGGGATAGCCACCACTATTAAGGAAATTTATGTTGCAGGTTATAGCCCCTTGCTGGAAGAATTGCAGAGGAAGACACCGGCAGGCCTGCTGGAATTAATAAAGATACCAGGTTTGGGCCCGGCTACAGTTTATCAGCTCCATAAAGAAGCAGGCATAAAAGGACCGGCTGATTTGAAGGAGGCCCTGAAAGAAGGAAGGTTAAGAGGGTTAAAGGGTTTTGGCCCGAAAAGGTTAGAGAGATTACTATCAGGCCTCAGGGATTATGAGAAATATAGACAGGTAGAACTTCTTTACCATGGCCTGCTTAAGGCAGAGGAGATTAAAAGCTATCTGGAGGAATTCCAGGGCTTGATAAAACTGGAGACTGTTGGTGGTTTACGGAGAGGCAGGGAATTAATCCAGGAGATAGACTTACTGGCAGTCACTGCTTCTGCCCCTGAGCTCAGGGATTTTTTTCTGCAATTGCCTTTTGTGGATCAGGTTATAGAAAAGAAAGAGAGAAAAATCAGGATAGTGACAGAGGATAGTTTTCCGGTTAATCTCATAGTGGTCAGGGAAGAGGAGTATCCTACAGCAAGCATTTATTATACCGGTTCCCGGGACCATGTCAGCAGGCTGGTAAGGCAAGCTGCTGATTATGGTTATCAGCTTACTGCAGCCGGCCTCTTCAAAGAGGGGAAAAGGATAGGAGTTAAGGATGAAAGAGGGCTTTATGAGCTTTTAGGCCTGGATTATATTATCCCTGAACTCCGGGAAGACCGGGGAGAGCTGGAGGTAGCCAGAACTGGAAAACTACCTGTAAGTATAAACCTTTCTGATATCAAGGGAGATCTCCATCTCCACAGCCATTATAGTGATGGCAGCCATAGTATAAGAGAAATAGTGGAAGAAGCCAGGAGGAGGGGCTATCAGTATATAGCCATAACAGACCATTCTGCCTCCCTGCAAGTAGCCGGTGGCTTGTCCATAGATAGCTTGCTCCGGCAGATGGAGGAGATTGAAGCTCTCCAGGAGGAGTATCCTGACATAAAGATTTTCAAAGGCAGTGAAGTGGATATTGCTCCAGATGGGGGCCTGGACTATCCTGATGAGATACTGGCCAGGCTGGATCTGGTAATAGCCTCTATTCATACAGGTTTTAATCAAAGTGAAAAAGAGATAACCGGGAGGATTATTAAGGCCATGGAAAATCCCCATGTGAATATAATCGGTCATCCCAGAGGAAGATTACTGAAAAGGCGTGAGGCCTATCCAGTAAATATGGATGAAGTAATCCGGGCAGCCAGGGCAACAGGAACCTGTCTGGAATTAAATGCTTCACCATACCGGCTGGATATAGATGATTTAATCTGTAGAAAGGCAAAGGAAGAGGGGGTTATGATAGCCTTCAACACTGATGCCCATAATTTAGCTGAGCTTGATTATATGGTCCTGGGTCTGATGACAGCCCGCAGGGGCTGGTTGGAGAGAAGAGATGTAATAAATGCCCTGGAACTGGAAGAACTCTCTCCTTTATTAAAGGCCAAACAGTGAAATAGGTCTGGAGGGACAGGAAAATGGATAGGAAGAATATAGAGATATTGGAACTTGATAAGATAAAAGAAGAATTAAAAGGATATGCTGCTACAATCCCTGCCCAGGAGCAAATCCTGGGTCTTACACCAGTGGCAGACCTGGATTATGTAAGGAAGTGTCTCAAGGAAGTAACCGCAGCCAGGGAACTGATGGCAGAGTTTGGCATGCCGGGTTTCGGGGGAATCAGGGATCTACGTCAGGTCCTGGATAAACTGGAAAAGGGTATTGTTCTTTCCCTACAGGAACTGGTAGATATCAGTGACAGTTTACGGGGTTTCCGCTCTCTAAAGAGGTATTTTAGGGAGATCATTGATAATACAGAAGAGACCCTGTTGGAAAAATACTATGGTCTTATAATCCAGGAAGGAGAAAAGATAATTATCCTGAAAGAACTGGAAAGGGAGTTGGAAGCCTGCCTGGATGAATATGGGGGCCTGAAGGATTCAGCCAGCCCGGCCCTGGCCAGGATTCGCTCTGAAATTAACCGAACTGCACATAGAATCCGGGAGAAGATGGATAATATTATCAAAAGCCCCCAATACCAGGAGATGTTGCAGGATAATCTGATTACCAAAAGAAGAGACCGTTATGTGGTTCCTGTTAAAAGTGAATATAGAAATATTTTTCAGGGTATAGTCCATGATCAATCAGCCAGTGGCTTAACTTTATTTATGGAGCCCCTGGCAGTGGTCCAGATGAATAATAAGTTAAGTGAATTGGAAAATGAAGAGGAAAAGGAAATTTATCGGATCCTGAAAATGCTCAGTGATAAAGCAGGGGAGTATTTATACGAACTCCGCAATAATCTGGAAGTAGCTACTTTCCTGGATCTCTGTTTTGCCAAAGCAGATTATAGCCGTAAGATTGGTGGTGTGGAACCAGAGATCAATGACCAGGGTATTATCTATATTGTCAAGGGGAGACATCCTTTGCTGGGGGAGAAGGCTGTTCCCATCGATATTCATGTCGGGGATAAATTTAAAACCCTGGTTATAACCGGCCCTAACACGGGTGGCAAGACAGTGGCCTTGAAGACAGTAGGTTTATTTGTCCTGATGGCCCAATGTGGTATACATGTTCCGGCTGGACAGGAAACAAGACTGGCTGTTTTTAAAAATGTTTTTGTGGATATTGGTGATGAGCAGAGCATAGAACAAAACTTAAGTACTTTCTCTTCCCACATGCACCGGATCAGGGATTTTCTCTATAAAGCTGACCAGGAATCCCTGGTTTTAATTGATGAATTGGGGGCCGGGACTGACCCTGGAGAAGGGGCTGCCCTGGGTATTGCTATCATGAACAGTTTAAGAAAAAAACAGGCTACTACTATAGTTACTACTCACTATAGTCAACTTAAGAATTATGCCTATGATGAGGAAGGGGTAGAAAATGCCTCTGTAGAATTTGACCTGAATACCCTGGAACCCACTTACCGGATTTTAATGGGGGTACCTGGGGGCAGTAATGCTATTACTATTGCCCGGAAGCTGGGTATACCGGAAGAGATAGTTGAAGAGGCCAGTAAATATCTTTCCACTGATGAAATTAAGGTAGAGAAAATGATATCTGCCTTAAGCCTGGAAAGGGACCGCTATAGTAAATTAAAAGAAGAATACCTGGCCAAAGAGGAAAAAATAGACAGCCTGATCAAAAAGTATGAAGAGATGGTCCAGAGACTGGAGAAAGAAAGGGAAAGGATCCTGGAGGAAGCCCGGAAGGAAGCAGAAGGCATTCTGGAGACAGCCAGGCGGGAGACCAGGAATATATTACAGGATTTGAAGAAGAGTGAATTTCAATTCCGGTCTGACATAGATAGAAAGGGAAATCAACTAAATCAACATTTTAAAGAGATGGAAGAAAAACTATTTCCTGCAGAGCTGGAAGAGGAAGGCAAGAGACCCAGACAGGCCCTTGCAGTAGGAGATGAAGTCCGTTTATTGAGTACAGGAAGCAGGGGCCAGGTTCTAAGCATTGATGAAGACAGGCAGGAAGCAACAGTACAGGCAGGTATTATTACTGTCAAGGTAAGCCTGGGGGACCTGATTAAAGCAGAGATGCCGGAAATAGAAAAAAAGGAGATGGTGAAGAGATACAGGGTCAGGAAGACAGAAAGGGTTTCTCCTTCACTGGATCTTAGAGGTAAAAGGTATGAAGATGCCCAGAGGATTCTGGATAAATACCTGGATGATGTATTTCTGGCAGGTTTGAAACAGGTTGAAATAATCCATGGCAAAGGAACAGGGGCTTTGAGAATTGCAGTCCAGGAGATCCTGGAAGCACATGCCCATGTCAAGAGTCACCGCTTAGGCCGCCAGGAGGAGGGAGGACTGGGGGTAACTATAGTAGATATTTATTAAAAATAATTACCTGTAAAGATTATTTCAGGATAAAAAAAGCTATCTCCTGTAAAAGAGATAGCTTTTTTTATTGCAATGTTATTTTTCTCCTTTAGTTTATTTAATCAAAAGCAATACAATTCACTTCAATTCAAAACCAGGATACAGGCTAATACATAATTGAAACTTATTATAGGAAAGCAACTAAAAAGCAAAAGCAAAACTAGAAAGCCGGATCAGGGATAAAAACGGTAAAAGAAGTCCCAGATACTATCAAAAAAGCTTTCAGTTTTTGGACTACCATGGAGATCACATTCTTCTTCAGGTATTATTTCATAGAGGATTTCTCCAAGTTCATTAGTTTCCGGGATACCGGTTACCGGATCAATTTTTTGTATAGGTTCATAGGCATCAACGAAATAGGTGCCGTTAATGTCAATTTCTTCTTCTCTATCTTCTTCGGCAAACTGCTTACCAAAATATATTCTGGCACTGCCTATTCTAAGCCGGCTGTTGGCAAAATACCTATACTCAACAATACTTTCCTCTGGACATTCAGCTGTAGCCAGCAGGCCAGATTCAGTACAGATTTTGGCTATACGAACTGGTTGATGGAGAGTATTTTTTTCTGTAGGCTCATTGCCTTTTTGGAAAAGCTCGGTAACAGTGTTTACTGTATAATCATTGGGCAGTAATCCGGTTATGGGATCAACCTCTACAGAAACGATAGTAGCTGGTTTTTTGAAATGGCTGATAGGCATATCTTTTACAACTTCCCGCATATAGTCTCCCCAGAGGCGGGCAGCCTCGGAACTGGAAATGATCAAACCACCACTACCTTCTGGATAGAGATAGTTGCCTTTCTCATCTTTCTGGTTATATTCCATGGGAATAGGATTATCTTCACCAATCCAGATACAGGTTACCAGTTTAGGGGTAAAACCTACATACCAGGCATCAGTATAATTATTGGCAGTTCCGGTTTTTCCGGCTACTGGTTGGTTGCCCAGCTGGGTACGCCAGCCAGTACCACCGGCATCACTGACCACTGATTGCAACATACTGGTCATCAGATAGGCTTCCTCTTCTGAGAGGACCACTTTTTTCTCTGGATGGGCTTCATAGATAACCCGGTTGTGTTTGTCCAGGACCCTGGTTATGGAAATCGGTTCAACCAGGATACCCTGGTTAGCAAATACCCCGTAGGCAGAGGCCAACTCCAGTGGAGTTACACCTTTATTTAAACCACCCAGGGCTATGGAGTAACGATCCTGGTGCCGGTCTGCTGCCTGTAAAGTTGTAATTCCCATTGCTTCTGCTGTTTTAATGGTTTCAATTACACCAACTTCCCTGATTAGCTGGACAGAAGCACTATTTAGTGATTGTTTTAAAGCATCCCGGAGGCTGACCAGGCCAAAATACTGGTTGTCAAAGTTGTTTGGCCACAAACGCAGGGGTTCATTTTTGCCACCACTGACACTGATAGGCATATCGTTAATGATGGAAGCCGGTGACCAGCCCTGCCTGATGGCTGTAGTAAAGACCAGAGGTTTAAAAGCCGAACCAGGTTGCCTCATGGCCTGGTAGGTTCTGTTAAAATGGTCATTTCCTCTACCACCTATCATGGCCTTTATTTCACCAGTTGTTGGATCCAGTGTAATAATGGCCAGTTGTGGTTGAAGTTTGTTGTTGGTATTATTCCTTTCAATAGAGGGAAGATACCTTTGTTTTTCAGCGTTTTTTACAGCTTCTTCAGCCTTTCTCTGGATATCTGGATCCAGTGTAGTATAGACCCGTAATCCTCCGCCATAGACCAGTTGAGCTCCAAATTTATCGATTAATTGATCCCTGACATAGCGGATAAAGTAAGGGGCGAATTCTTCCTTATCAGGTTCCTGTTCCCGTAATACTATTTCATATTCCTTGGCTTTCTGGGCTTCTTCAGCACTTATATAACCTAACTCTGCCATCCTGTCCAGGACCATGTTCCTTCGATTGATGGATGCCTGGTAATTATTAAAAGGGGAATAGAGATTTGGACCTTTTGGCAAACCGGCAATAAGGGCACATTCACTGAGATTTAATTCCCAGACATTTTTGCCAAAATACTGAAGGGAAGCAGACTGGACTCCATAAGCACTATGGCCAAGGAAGATCTCATTTAAGTACATTTCAAGGATTTCTGGCTTGGTATAAAGCCGTTCAAACTGCATAGCCAGATAGGCTTCCTGAATCTTCCTATAATAGGAGACATTCTGTCTATCTAAAAGGGTATTTCCAGCCAGTTGCTGGGTAATTGTACTGGCTCCATGGGGTCTTGATCTCTGTTTAATAATATTTGTCACAAAGGCCCTGGCAATCCCCCAAAAATCAATTCCATGATGGACATAAAAGTTATTATCTTCAATGGCAATAATGGCATTTTGAAGATGGATCGGAATTCTTTCAAGAGGGACAACAATTCTATTTTGCCGATAAAGTTTAGTCAGGAGTTGTCCATCGGCACTATAAATGAGGGTAGCTTCACTGGCTCCCTTGTAATTAGAAATATCAGGTGTATCTTTAATGATATAGGTTAGGGCACCGATAGATAAACCAAAAAATAAAGCTATGATGAGAATAAGAGATGATAGTATTATTTGTTTTTTCCTCACGATCCAACTCCCCTTTCTTTCTATATTTCCTATTATAACATATAAATAAAAAAAATAGTACTATTGACTGAAGGCCAGGAACACTTTCAGTATATAGGCATATACTATATAAGTGGAGGGATTTTATGAAAGCGATTTTCCTGAAACTTAATATATGGCGGATTTTAATAGCATTTGTCCTCCTTCTTCTCCTCTTATTTTTTATTATCCATAGGACTATTACCCCGGTTTTTTTCAATCTGGCAGAAGTGGAGGTTCAGAATATTGTCAATGAGGTAATTAACCAGGCTGTAAATAGAGAGGTGGAAAAGCTTTTATACCAGGATATTGTCTCTTATATTTATAATGAACAGGGAGAAATTGTTTTGATTCAACCTAATATAGGATACATAAATAAATTTACCACCCAGCTTTCCCTGGCTATCCAGAAGGAATTGCAGGGAATAAGCCGGGAAACAGTATCAGTCCCTATCAGCAGGATACTGGGCATAGATCTCCTTGCTGCCTATGGGCCAGAGCTGAAAATGAGGATTATCCCGGCTGGATATACTGTTCCCCCCCGCCTGGTAGACAGCTTTTCTTCAGCAGGTATTAATCAAACCAGACATAAGATCTACCTGACTTTATCAGCCAGGGTAAAACTCATTGTTCCCTTCAAAAGCAGGAGTATTGATGTCCAGGCAGATGTCCCGGTGACAGAAGTGGTGATTTTAGGCCGGGTGCCCCAGGTTTATGTAGGAATGAATCAGGAATCTTTAGGAGGTATATTATATAGGGGAGAAAATAATTCCCCTGCCAAATAATTTAAAGGCATTGGGGCATAATAAAGGTGATGGAGGTTGGAGAAAACTAAGATAGATGATAGAGGCTGAAGAAGTACTGGAGGTATGAAGATGAAAAAAAACGGCCTGAAGACTGGAATAATTATCGGCGGAGTTCTGGGGATTACAGCTTCTTTATTAGGCAGGAGAATGCTTAAGGGAAAAGCCAGCAAAAATAAGGAAGTGGATACAGAGACAGAGAACATTCAGTTGGAGCCTTTGAGTGAAAAAATGGAAGAGGCAGGAGGGGAGAAGGTTAGTAAGGGGGAAAAGAGTAAAAGTATAGTTATAGGAAAAGTTAAAAAGAAAATAGGTAGGGAGGAGACAGCTGAAAAAACAGCCAACCTGGAAGTAGAGTCCAGGGATACAGAAAGGGAAGAAGAGATGAAAGCCAGGATGGAAGGAAGCTCCATGATGGAGGATCTGGCAGCAAAAATGAATTTTAGTGAGAAAATAAGTCAACTGGAGGAAGCCTTAAAGAAGCTGCGGGAAGAAAATACCCAATAAGATGGTGAAAAGATTAGATGTTTAAATTGAGGGAAAAGGATTTGAAAACAGGAATTATGCTCCTGGCTCTTGGGAGCATAATTTACTTTTTGCTGAAACTAAGAAAAATCCTCTTAGCCTTTATTGCAGGTGTTTTGCTGGCCTATTTGCTTTATCCTATCCTGGACTTTTTGAAGAAAAAAAATGTTCCCGGAACCTGGGCAGTTTATATTCTGGCTATGATTTTTTTAATCTTTTCTATCATTTTTTCTGTACTCCTTGTACCGGCCTTTTTAAATGAACTGGCAGGTTTATCTACTACCCTGCCTGAATATATCCAGACTATCAATGATTTTATAGGCCGGATTAACCGGGAATACCGCCGGGTAGAAATGCCTTCTACTATAAAAGAGGCCCTTGACCGGAGTTTAAAAAAGGCTGAAGAACACCTGATAGATTTCCTGGAAGGCTTTACTGATAAATTAATTAGTGGTATTTCTTCCTTTTTCAGCTTATTACTGGCCCCGGTTATTACCTATTATATTTTAAAAGATCTGGACAAGTTGAAAAAAGGCCTTATAAAATGGATCCCTGTCAGAAAGAGGAGATTGTTTTATAATATCGGTTCTGAGATAAATGAGGTTATTCTGGGCTATTTTCGGGGCCAGATCTGGTTAAGCTTCATTGTAGCTATTCTAAGCACTATTGCCTTATTATTCTTAAAGATCCCCTTCAGTATATTATTGGGACTCTTTGTGGGTTTTAGTAATATGATCCCTTATATTGGTCCTATACTGGGCAGTATTCCGGCCATTATCCTGGCTTTACTGAGATCTCCGACCAGGGCTCTCAGTGTGGGAGTCTTATTTTTCCTTGTCCAGCAGGTGGAAAACAGCCTGATCAGTCCACGAATTATCAGTAAAGAAGTAGGTATCCATCCTCTGATGGTGATCTTTGCCCTCCTGGTAGGGGCAGAAATAATGGGTTTTTGGGGTCTTTTGCTGGCTGTTCCCATTGCTGGCTCTTTGCGAGTAATAGCCAGGATAATTTACCGGGAATTTTATGAAGAGAATAATGAAGGTGGTGTCAATTGACAAAAACCTTTATTTCCTGTATTATTTAAATAAGTATTTTCAGGGATTATATATATTTACATACTATATTTTAAGGAAATATTTTAGAAATGCTAATAAAGGATTTATTGGATAATTTATAGGAGGTTTGGATCAGGATGGTAATGACAGGAGATGAGTTACGCAAAGCATATCTGGATTTTTTTGCTGAGAAAGGACATTTGATCCTTCTCAGTGCATCTTTAATACCACAAAATGACCCCAGTATATTGTGGATTAATGCAGGGATGGCTCCTTTTAAGGCATATTTTAATGGGGTTGAAGAACCACCCAGGAGGAGGATTGCCACCAGCCAGAAATGTATCAGGACAAATGATATAGAGAATGTAGGCCGTACAGATCGGCATCATACCTTTTTTGAAATGCTGGGTAATTTTTCTTTTGGCGATTATTTTAAAAAGGAAGCAATATGCTGGAGCTGGGAGTTTGTCACAGAGGTTTTAAAGCTGGATAAAGACCGGCTCTGGATTACTGTTTACCAAGATGATGATGAGGCTTTCAATATCTGGCGGGATGAGGTAGGTTTGCCGGAAGAAAGAATCATTAGGATGGGTAAGAAGGATAATTTCTGGGAGATTGGTACCGGCCCCTGTGGCCCCTGTTCTGAGATTCACTATGACCGGGGAGAAGAGTATGGCACCGGCCCTGAAGATGTTATTGGTGGTGAAGGGGATCGTTTCCTGGAGATCTGGAATCTGGTCTTTACCCAGTTCAATAAGACAGAAGAGGGTGACTATATACCCTTACCCCAGAAAAATATTGATACTGGTATGGGCCTGGAGAGGGTAGCCTCTATCTTACAGGGGGTTGACTCCAATTTTGAAACAGATTTACTGAAACCAATGATCGATTACCTGGTAGAAGATAGTGGAATAAAATATTTGCAGGATGAAGATACTAAGGTAGCTTACCGGGTTATTGCCGACCATGTCCGTGGTATTACCATGGCTATTTTTGATGGGGCTTTGCCCAGTAATGAGGGCAGGGGATATGTTATCAGGCGTATTTTGCGCCGGGCCCTCCGTTATGGCAGGAAACTGGGTTATGAGGAGCCGTTCCTATATCAGATGGTACCGGTAGTTATCAAAACAATGCAGGGAGGGTACCCTGAGCTTAAAGAGAAAGAGGAATATATCCAGAGAGTTATCAAGGCAGAGGAAGAACGTTTCCTCCTTACCCTTGACCAGGGTTTGCATATCCTGGATGGGATGATTGCTGGCCTTAAAAATAGTGGAGAGAAACTTTTGTCTGGTATTGATGCCTTTAAACTCTATGATACTTATGGCTTCCCCCTGGATTTGACCAGGGATGTCCTGGCTGAAGAAGGCCTGGCTGTTGATGAAGATGGTTTTAATCAGGAGATGGAAAAACAGAGGGAAAGGGCCCGTCAGGCCAGAGAAGAAACCGGATTCAGCGCTACAGAGGAAGAAAGGCTTTACAGAAGTCTCCTGGAAAAGTTTGAACTGGAATTTACCGGTTATGAACATATAGATGAGAAAAGCAATATAATTGCTATTGTAAAAGATGGTGAAGAAGTTGAGCTGGCAGGAGCCGGTGACAAGGTAAAAGTGGTCCTGGAAAAGACTCCTTTTTATGGAGAGAGTGGTGGACAGGTTGGAGATAAAGGGATTCTCCGTTTTGCTGATAACCTGGCTACTGTTTATGATAGCCGAAATGAGGCTGGTCTTATTGTCCATTATGTTGAGATAGAAAGGGGCAGCTTCAAAAAAGGGGATGCTGTTGAGGCAAAGGTTTATGCAGATCTGCGGCAGGCTACAGCCCGTAATCATTCTGCAACCCACTTATTGCATAAGGCCTTAAAGGAGGTTCTGGGAGACCATGTCAGCCAGGCTGGTTCACTGGTAGAGCCTGACCGCCTCCGTTTTGACTTTAATCATTTTAATGCTTTAAGTAAGGCTGAACTTATGGAGATAGAAAAGAAGGTTAATAAAGCCATCCTGGCCAATCTGGAAGTTGATGTTACCTTGACAGATATTGAACAGGCCAAGGCTATGGGGGCAGTTGCCCTTTTTGGCGAGAAGTATGATGATGTGGTCCGGGTGGTCTCCATGGGTGATTATTCAAGAGAACTCTGTGGCGGTACCCATGTAGAAGCTACTGGAGCCATTGGTTCTTTCAAGATTTTAAATGAATCCAGTATTGCTGCCGGGGTTCGCCGGATTGAAGCCATTACCGGTGAAGAGGTATTACGTTATCTTGCCGGCCAGGAAGATAAGATAGAGAAAGCCGCTAGCTTACTGAAAACTACAGCTGATAACCTGCTGGACAGGATCGAGGCCTTACATGCCCGGGAAAAGGAGCTGGAGAAGGAAATCAGGCTCCTGAAAGAACGGCTGGCTGGTTCAGCCATTGATGAGCTGCTGGAAAAAGTGGAAGAAGTTAATGGGATAAAACTATTGCGGACAGAGGTAGCAGGCCTGGATAATGAGGCCTTATTGAACATGACAGATCAATTGAAAGAGAAAATGAAATCTGGAATTATTGTTCTGGCTTCCAGTAATAATGATAAGGCAATCTTTGTGGCAGCAGTTTCAAAGGACCTGGTAGCAGAGGGTTACCATGCCGGGAAGATAATTGGCCAGGTAGCCAGGATTGCCGGTGGTGGTGGTGGCGGCAGGCCGGATATGGCACAGGCGGGAGCCCGTGATCTTACAAAGATTCAGGAAGCTCTGGACCAGGTAGTGGAGATTATAAAATAATTCCTCCCGGAAAGAGGATTTTCCCTGCCAAGCAAGAATATATATAGGGAATACCTGGTATTTTTAGGATAAGAGGGAAAAGAAAACAAGCTGGAAAAGGAAGTGAGTTTATGCCTGCAGATAATAATAATAATCAGACCATGCAGTTTAAAATTAATAAGGAAGAGTTAAGTCGAACAGGCAGTATCTTAAAAAAGGTCTATCAGGCTTTGGAAGAAAAAGGGTATAATCCTATAAACCAGATTGTAGGTTATTTATTATCCGGGGATCCAGCCTATATAACCAGCTTTAAAGATGCCCGTACTATGATGAGAAGTATTGATCGGGATGAGATTATTGAAGAATTACTCCGTGCTTATATAAAAAATATCTAATATAACTTTTTTGCAGAAACTTTATTATAATAGGGGTAGAAATAAGAGGAAAAGATAATATAGGAAAAAATAAGTATGGAAAGGGTATATTTCAAAAGAAGACCGGGAAGATATATTATGATAGCTAAGTTAGAGAGGAAGTTAGCTGAGATTGCGGAAATATTTATTTCTTTTCCCGGTATTGCTTCTTTTGCTTAGTCTAGCTGTTCAGGCAGCTAAGCCTGAGCTAGAGGGAGTTTTTAATTCTAAAAAACTGAATATGGTCTGGGTGATTATAGATCAGGTTAGCTTGAGTGAGTTAAGGGAAGGGTATACCCCTAATCTGGACTATTTACAGGAAAGAGGTGCTTTTAGCTTGATTAATGTCCGCCCTGCTGCAGGAGCGGTGGAAGCTGAAAGCACTTATTTAAGCATTAATGCTGGAAAAAGATGCCAGGGGAGTAAAAAATCACTAAAGGGAGAAGTGTGGGGAAAAGGGGCCCGGAATGACGAAATAGAGGCCTTAATTGCCTTAAATCAGCTTACTGAGTACAGGGGGCAGCCAGGCCGGCTGGGGGACCTGGCCAGGGAAAATAATATACAGCTGGGAGTCCTGGGTAATAGTGACCTCCAGGATAAGAAAATAAGAACAATTGTAACTATGGCCATGGACAGTTATGGCCTGGTACCCCTGGCCAGGATTGATGAAAGCATATTGGAGGAAACCAGAGAACCCTGGGGCTATCAGAGTGATTTTCAGGCCTATCTGGAGGCCTTTGATGATCTAAAGGAAGAGGCCAATGCCATCTTTATAGAGACTGGAGATATCAGTAGGATAGAATACTATTTTAGTTCCGGTATAGATATAGTAGATGTCGCTAGTGAAGATTATTTTTTACTCGAAAAAAAACGGCGGGAATATAAACTGGCTGCTCTGGAGAAGATAGATGCCTTTATAGGTTCATTATTGGCTAAGCTGGATCTGGAAGAAACCCAGCTGGCTATCCTTTCTCCCACCCCTCCCCGGGAAGAAAGGGCCTATAGGCTGGGCTGGATCTTACTTGTGGGGAGGGAGGTGGACCAGGGTTGGCTGACTTCTACTTCGACAAGGAGAAATGGGATTATCACCATAGCTGACCTCCTCTCTATTTTTACTGCTGCCAATGGTATTGAGGAGGGGGCAGGTTCCCGGGTATATTATCAGGCAGGAGCAAGGCAGCTTAATTGGCCTGCCCTGGACAATCTTTACCAGAGCTTTGTCTTGATTTATAGAATGCGTTCTTACTATATTAAAACTTTTATTTTTTTTCAGATTGTAGCCATCCTCCTTTCCCTTCTTTCCCTGGGTCTGAAAAAAAGTAGACTGGCTGGTATAATTGCAACTTATTTTACATATCTATTAATAGCAATTCTATTTCAACCGGTAAATTGTTTATTAATATCATTTTTGGAGCTTGATTCAGAAAATAATCTCTTTTTCTTTCTCCTGCTTTTATTGTTTCTGGAGCTGGTATTGCTTCAGAGGCTTAGAGATAAAAAAATTCTACAACTTTATATTATCACTACTGTCCTGGTGGTTATAGTCACCGGGGACCTTATTAATAATTACCGGCTCCTGGCTGATTCTCTTTTGGGCTATTCTTCCATACTGGGGGCCAGGTATTATGGCCTGGGCAATGAGTATATGGGTTTTTATCTGGGGGCCTTTCTGCTTAATCTTGGCCTTCTGCTGGAGTTCTGGAAAGGGAAGGGGAGGGGACAAGCAATATATAGCCTGCCTTTCTTTCTTTTTATAATCTATACAATTGGCAGTGTAAACCTGGGAGCAAATTTTGGCGGCCTGCTTACGGCAGTACTGGCAGGGGCAGTAAACTTTTATCAGATAATAAGAATTGAGGATAGATTTACCCTGAAAAAAGGGCCTTTGATATTGACAGGATTAATCCTGGTCCTGGCTTTTCTTCTTGTAGATTACTGGGGAGTTTTGGGAAAGAGGAGCCATATAGGGCTGGCAGTAGAAAAAGTCCTTTCTGGAGACTGGCAATGGATCAAGGATATGGTTTTCCGGAAACTGTGGATGAATATCAAGCTCTTAAGATGGACAATCTGGACCAGGGTATTGCTGGCCATGATCGCCTATCTTATTTTCCTCCTGAAAAAGCCGGTTCCCATTCTAAAGGAGTTCTTTGCCCGTTATCCCTATATAAAAGCAGCTTTTCAGGCTGCCCTGGTCAGCAGCCTCCTTACCATGTTGGTTAATGATTCAGGGGTAGTGGCTGCAGCCACCCTCTTATTCTATCCAGTAATGAGTCTATTATATTGTCTAACTACAGAAAAACAGCAGGCTGATTAATAAAAAAGTAAAAAAATGCTAATAATAAAAATGGAGGGGAGAAGGATGAAATTTCTTGATAAAATCTTCTTAAATAAAGAGGAAGATTGCTTTCGTTACAGGCTGGTCCTGGATATTGGCACAGAGTATTTGAAGGCAGCCCTGGTTGAATACAATAGGGAGGAAAGAAACATTATTGCCTTCAGCAGGGTAAAACAGGATTACGGAAACATGGTCGGGGGGGCCATTACCAATATTGCTGGAGTTCTGGAAAAGGCCAGGGAAGCATTATTAAAGATTAAAGAATTTTCTCCTCACCAGACAAAAGAAATGGTCTGTGGTATTGCCGGGGAATTTGTAAAAGGAGTCCTCCTGTCCCTGGATATAAGCAGGGAAAAGGCAGACCGCAGGATTGATGAGCGGGAAGTCTTATATTTGATCAGGGAGGGAGAGAAAAGGGCTTATGAAAAGGCCTTAAAGATGGCCGAGATGGAGACGGGTATCAAGGATGTGCAAATGGAGTTGATCCAGACTAATATAGTGGAGATTAAGGTTGATGGCTATAAGGTAATAGACCCCTATCAGTTCCAGGGGAAAAACCTTAATCTTATTGTTTTCTATAGCTTTGTGCCTCTAGTCCAATTGGGGGCACTACATACTGTAGCCAGTAAACTGGGTTATGAGCTGGTAGCAGTGGTTCCAGAACCAATGGCAGTAGCAGAGGGTATTTTAAATGCCGAATCCCGTGAATTTGGAGCAGTTATTATAGATATCGGGGGTGGTACTACAGATATAGCCCTGATCAGGAATGGGGGTATTGAAGGGACACGAATGTTTGCCATGGGTGGCCGGGCTTTTACCAGGACTATAGCTGGAGAGCTGAATCTGTCCCTAAAGGAGGCAGAAGAATTAAAATTGGCCTATTCCCGGGGGGAAAAGGTTAAGGATTTTGATAAAATCGATAAATTGATCAAGGCAGACTTACATATTATCTATCAGGGGATAGAGCTATCTTTAATGGAGCTGGCCCAGGGAGAGGTTTTGCCAAAAAGGATATACTTCTGTGGGGGAGGCAGTGCCTTGAGAGGGTTGATCAGTGGCTTCCGGGAACTTAATCCTGCTAAAAGACTGCCTTTTGGACAAAATCCCCTGCTCAAGTTATTAAGTGGTAAGGATATTAAAGGAATTCAGGATCAATACTCTCTTTTGACCGGGGTAGAATATACAACCCCCAGGGCTCTGGCTTATTGTGCCAGCAAATCCCTTTGGGCAGAGAGGAGAATGATGAATCTTGAAAGTCAGAGGTTATAGGATTTTTTACATTGAAGAAGATGCCAGTATCAAGGATATTATAGACTTAATTGAATCTACAACCGCTGTAAAAATGGCCCTGGTAATCAAAAATAGTCAACTGCTTTTAAATAGTTCGGTAAATTTAAAGCTCTTAAAAAAGTACAGCAGGAGGTATAAAAAGGAGCTTGTTTTTATTAATCCAGAGCCTGTCAATGTGGACCAGATCAATAGGGAGGGTTTTCAGATCTATGAAAACCTTATAACCCTTGAAAGGGATCTTCCCCTGTATACTGAAAGGCCCAGAGAAGTTTATACTGGTGAAGAGCTTTATGGGGGTGGGAGTCCTTCGCTAGCAAAAAGTACTGGCAAAAGGTGGCTTCTTTCTTCCCTCTATCTTTTCATATTATTGCTGGTTCTGGGCCTGGTCTATTTATATTTCTTCTACCCGACAGCCACAGTAGAGGTAAAACCGGTTATCCATACTGCCAGTCAGGAAATCAGTATTATTGCTTCAAGAGACCAGAACCGGATTGACTGGCAAAACCATATCCTGCCTTTACATCAAACCCAGCTTGAGATCAGTGGTGAAAAAGAGTTCAGGACTACTGGTGTAAAAGAAGTTGGTGATGAAACAGCCCGGGGCTATGTTAGATTTATTAATGAAAGCCAGGAGGAGGTAGAAATAGGAGCTGGCACCATTCTTCTGGCTGATAATGGTTTAAAATATCGGACCATTGAAGATATTGTTATTCCACCAACAAGGGTTGATTATCTCATGAATGTACCGGTGGGGATGCGGGCAGGCCAGGCTGATGTAAAAGTGGAGTGTTTGACAGCAGGTAGCAAGGGGAATATAGGAATTGGCCGGATCAGCAGCCTGGAGAAAGACCTGCCTGATATTCATGTTATAAACCCAGAGCCTATCAGTGGAGGGACAGATCAAAGGATTGGCCAGGTCAGTGAAGATGATCTTGTTAAGGGGGAAGGGCTCCTGGCTGAAGAACTGAAGAGTAAACTCTTTAGCAAAATTTATCAGGAACTCAGTGGAAATTATCGGATTATTGAAGAGAGTATTTCCTTTACAGATGAAAGATACGAGTTTAGCCACCGGGCCGGAGAGGAGACAGATCTATTAACAATTAAGGGCAGTGTCCAGGCAACTGCTTATTTAATGAAAAATAATGAGTTGGACCGCTTACTCACCCGGATTTTTCAGGAAAATATGCCGGAGAATTTACAGCTCTTGAGCTCCGGGATAAATATCGATACAATTCAGCTTGAAGAAAGAGAAGATAAGTTGTATAATATAAAAATAAGGGTAAATGCCCCAGTTATGACTTTGATTGATACAAATCAGCTGGCCAGGAATTTGTTGGGGCTTGATCTGATGGAAGCTGAAGATGTCCTGGAAGGGATCAGTGATATTGAGGATTTTAGAATTGAAAGTCAATCCAGCAGGCTGCCAGCCATGGGTTTTGCCATAAAGGTAGTAGTCAATCAACCGGAAGAAAAAATGGTTTTTAATCTCAGGGATTAGGTGGAGGTAGGATTTTGCGTTCTATGGGTCTGGATTTTGGAGACAAAACCATTGGTATTGCCATTAGTGATCCCCTGGGCTGGACAGCCCAGGCTAAAGGGGTAATCAGGAGAAAGAACCTGACTGATGATTTTGCCCAGCTGAAGGAATACCTTGATAAATACAATATTCAGGAGATAATTGTGGGACTACCTGTTAATATGGATGGGACGGCAGGCAGTCGAGTCAAGAAAACAGAAGAATTTGTTAATTTTCTAAGAAAGAGGGTTGAGATACCGGTTAAGGTCTGGGATGAACGTCTCAGTACACGGCAGGCAGAAAACATACTCCTGGAGGCAGATTTGAGTAGAAGGAAGAGAAAAGAGTTTATAGACCAAGTGGCAGCCAGTATTATTTTGCAGAACTATCTGGATGCCAAAAAAAATAAAGGAGATGAAATGTATGGCAAATGAGGGAACTTTCTGGATTGACGAAGAAGAGGGCCTGTTGATTATCAGGGATATGGATGGGGTAGAAGACCAATTTGTGATTGAAGATGAGCTCTTCATAGACGATAATAGATATCTCATCCTGATACCGGAAGAAAGCATCGATGATGCAGAAGCAGAGGCTTTTGTTTTAAAAATAATCAATGATCAGGATGAAGAAGTACTTACTGTTATTGATGATGAAGAAGAGTTTCAGATGGTTAAGGAAAATTACGAGAGTTTACCATAGTAGAAGAAAAGCAGCTGACTTTACGACCGGGGGGTCTTTCACAAATAAGGGAAAGGCCCTTATATTTTTACCGACAGGTACCTGGTTTGCGTGAAAAGCAGACCTCTGGTATAATTAAGTGTAATAATCATACCTGGGGAGTGGAAAGGTGAAGAGGAAGGGAATAATTTTTTTAATTATTGTACTATTAATTGCCTTTACTATAAAAGTGATAGACCTGATGGGTCCAAATGAAGACCTGCAGGGTGAAAAGCAGATTATAATCAGAACCGGCTCTTCGGCAAAACAGATTGCAGAAGACTTATATAGGCAGGATCTTATTAAATCAAGAACCTTATTTAATCTTTTAGTAAATATCAAGGGCCTGGAAAACAGCCTGAAAGCCGGGGTTTATAATATAAAGCCAGAATACAGGCTGCTGGATATTATTGATTTGCTGGCCAGAGGAAAGGTGGCTACCTTCCGGGTTACTATACCGGAGGGCTTTACCGTAGAGGAGATTGCCAGAAGGCTGGCAGTAATGACAGGATATAGTGAAGAGGATTTCTTAAGATATGCCAGGGTCAATCCCGGCAAGGACTACCTGGTGGAGGATAAGGATATTATCTATCCCCTGGAGGGTTTTCTTTATCCTGATACCTATATTATTCCCACTGAATATAAAGCCGGGGAGATCCTGGAGGTAATGCTTTCAGTTTTTGAATCCCGTTGGCTGGAGAGGATTAAGGCAGCAGTGGATGGAAAGGGAGAGCAGGAAACAGGGCTGGTGGTAAATAAAAAGGTGGTCAATGGCTATAGTCTCCATGAGATTATGACCATTGCCTCCCTGATTGAAAAAGAGGCTAAACTTGATGAAGAGAAACCCCTGGTTGCAGGAGTTATATATAACCGTTTGAGAATGAATATGAATCTCCAGATTGATGCCTGTATACAATATATACTGGGAGAGAGGAAAGAGCGGATTTTATATAGTGATTTGCAGATTGATTCACCTTATAATACCTATCTCTATCCTGGTTTGCCGCCGGGACCAATTGCCAGTCCTGGAGCAGAATCCATTAAAGCGGCCTTAAATCCTGCTGATGTAGATTATTTATTTTATTTTGCCCTCCAGGATGGGAGCCATGTTTTTACCAGGACCTATAATGAACATCTCAGGTTACAGAATGAAATGAGGAGATAGCATGAGTGCTGGGGGTTTTTCTCTTCCGGTAAGGGATGATTTTCTCTTGGCTCTGGAGGAAAGGGCCAGGAAGGACTATATACCGATTATCAAAGCAGAGGTAGGACAATTCCTGCAGATATTGATTAAGGCCAAGAAACCAAAGAGGATTCTGGAGATAGGGACAGCAATTGGTTATTCAACTATCTGGATGGCCAGGGCGGTAGAGGGAGAGGCAGAAGTGATAACCATTGAAAAGGATGCAGAGATGTATCTGGCAGCCAGGGAGAACTTTCAGGCTGCTGGCCTGAGTGAAAAAATCAGGCAAAAATATGGAGATGCCCTGGAAATATTGCCTTATTTAAAGGGAGACTTTGATTTTGTATTTATTGATGCGGCTAAAGGGCAGTACTTGAATTACCTGGAGTTATTAATGGACCTGGTTCCTGTGGGTGGCCTGATCCTTGCTGATAATGTCCTTTACCGGGGATATGTAGAAAAGGAGGGGCAGATTGCCCATAAAAGGAGGACCATGGTCAGGACCTTACAGAAGTATCTGGATTTTATACAGGACCACCCCTGTCTGGACAGCCTGGTTCTTAACCTGGGTGATGGTCTTGCCTTAAGTGTCAAGAAGGATTGATATAATAACAGCCTGTAGAGAAAAATATAAATATGGAAGTGAATAAATAGATATGGTAGAGAAAAATAAGGAAAAAATCAATTATTATCCGGCAGGGCAGAAGGTTGAATTGCTAGCCCCGGCTGGAAATCTGGAGAAATTAAAGATAGCCATCCTTTATGGTGCTGATGCTGTTTATTGTGGTGGTTATAATTACGGCCTCCGGGAAGGGGCAGATAATTTTACCATGGAAGAGTTAAAAGAGGCTGTAGATTATGCTCACCGCCACCAGGCCAGGATCTATGTGACAGTAAATATGATACCCCATAATGCAGACCTGGTTGGCCTGCCGGAATACCTGCACCAATTGGAAGGCCTTGGTGTTGATGCCCTGATTGTCTCTGATCCGGGAATTATGAGTATTATCAGGGAAGAAGGAATCAAACTTCCCCTCCATCTCAGTACCCAGGCCAATACAGTAAACTGGGCCAGTGTCCGCTTCTGGCAGGAACAGGGAATAGAGCGGGTTATCCTGGCCAGGGAATTATCCCGGGAAGAGATTAAGGAAATCAGGGAAAAGACAGATATGGAGCTGGAGATCTTTGTCCATGGTGCCATGTGTATCTCCTATTCTGGCCGCTGTCTCTTGAGTAATTATATGGCTGCCCGGGATGCCAATAGGGGAAAATGTGCCCATTCCTGCCGCTGGAAATATTATCTGGTAGAGGAGCGGAGACCTGGCCAGTATTTTCCCATTACTGAGGATGAAAGAGGCACCTATATCATGAATTCAAAGGATCTCTGCCTTATTGAACATATACCGGAAATAATCGAGGCTGGTGTCAATAGCCTGAAAATTGAAGGCAGAATGAAGAGCCTCCATTATGTGGCTACCGTTACTTCTGTTTACCGCCAGGCCCTTGATTCCTATTACAGGGATCCGGAGAATTACAGCTTTAAGGAAGAATGGTTGAAGGAATTATATAAAATAAGCAACCGGGATTATACCACTGGTTTCTTTTTCAAAAACCCTGGTCCAGAGGAACACAATTATGGCTCCTCTTCCTACCAGAGGGATTGTGATTTTATGGGTGTTGTCAGGGATTTTATCCCTTATGATAAGGAAAGGAAACTGGGAAATAGGAGTTTAGAGCATAGTGGCAGCCAGGGAGAAGAACTTTCCCTGCCTGGAGATTCTCAAGCTATAGGAGAAGCCCTGGTAGAGGTCAGGCATAAGTTCTTTAAAGGAGACCGGCTGGAGATATTTGGCCCTGATTGTGAACCCTTTGAAATAGATTTAACTTATATAATCAATGAAGAAGGGGAAGAAGTAGAAGAGGCGGGCCGGGCCCAGGAACTTATCAGGATTCCCGTTAGCCGGGAAGTCAAACCTTTTTATCTGCTAAGAAGGGAGAAAAAGTAACTTGCAGGAGGAAGAGATTTTTGAAACCAGTAGAATAACTATCAGGGTGCCCAGAGAAGAGATTGTCTTTGTGGATATGCTTTTTAAAGCCTATGAAGGCCTGGCCCTGGCTACAATTGACCGGGAAAGGACAGGCTTGATTCATCTAGATGTAACTCCGGGTACCAGGGCAGATGTCCTGGCAATCTTGAAAGATTTACAGGAGAAAATGCCCTTATTTATAGTAGAAGATGATAGTATATAAATGGATAAGAGGTTGTTTTTTATATCCAGGTAAGATCTGAATGATTATGTGAAAAATAGGTTATGCTAAAATTGACAGGGTAGACTAAATAAGCAAGAACAAATATGGTTCAATTAATAAAAAAATAAATAAGAAAAAGAACACAAAATAAAGATTCACCTCATATATATAACTTAGAGCCATTTGGGGGAGGTGGGTCTTTTTTGTTAGCCATATTAGCCAGTTTATTAAAGGGATACCTCTTATTGGTTTCCTATATTAGGAATGGGAAGGTTTTTCCTGAACCACTGAGTCCTGAAGAAGAGCAGAAATATCTGGAAAGAATGCAGGCAGGGGATGAGCAAGCCCGGAATATTTTAATTGAGAGGAATTTAAGGCTGGTTGCCCATATTGTTAAAAAATATGATTCACACCATACTGACAGCGAGGATTTAATCTCCATAGGGACCATCGGTTTAATCAAAGGAATCAATACTTATGATAATAGCAAAAGCACCAAACTGGCTACCTATGCTGCCCGTTGTATAGAAAACGAAATCTTGATGTATCTCCGTTCTACCAGGAAATTAAACAATGAAACCATGTTACAACAGTCCATAGGTTCAGATATAGAAGGTAATGAGATTACTCTCCTGGATATACTGGAAGCAGAGGATGATTCGGTATTAAGCAAGGTGGAAAAGGTCTTAAATGAGGAAAAACTCTATGACAAGATAGAGGAATTGTCAGAGCGGGAGAGAAATGTAATCAAACTCCGCTATGGCCTGATAGATGGCAAGCAATTAACCCAGAGGGAGGTAGCTGCTATCCTTGGTATTTCCCGCTCCTATGTTTCCAGGATAGAGAAAAAAGCAGTAGAGGATTTGGCCCGTATGTTTAGAGAATAATATAAATAATAAAAACCCGGATTATTTAAAGAAATCCGGGCTTTTATTATTATGAAATATGATAATCCAGTTTATTTAAGTTTAGTTGTACCTGGCCTTAAGGTTTTTTATAAGCTATAATGGCCTTATTGTTTGCAGCTATTTCATGCTGGATATTATTGAGGAGGAGGGAAGATTCTTTGCCGTTAATTGTATATACCAGGATATATTTGTACAAATTATTACCTGCTGGACTGGCTTCTTCCAGGGTAAACATTATGCTATCTATCCTGTCTTTTGCAATCGTCAAGGTCCTGGAGCTATCTTTTAAGACAAGAGAGCCATTATCCAGATATATATAGTTGAAATTATTATCCAGGGGATCTGGTAGTTTATCCAGTAATTGTAGATCTACAGCATTGGCCAGTTCATTATAAAAATGGGTCTGGATTATATTTAAATCATTCTGTTCATCTGCTATATTCATGGCCTTATTATGTCCCAGAAGGGAGAAAGAAAATAAAGAATAAAAGGCCAGCCCCAGAAATCCCAGGATGGCAATAACGGTCAATAGCTCTACTGTCGTAAACCCCTGGTCTTTTTCCAGCTTATTCTTTCCTCTAGGCATCAGGCATCACAACCTCAAAATATTCAAGCAAGACCCCATTTATTTCTTCCTGGATCAGCATTCCATCTACTGTAATACTAACCTGGTCACTTTTCCCTTGATTAAAGACAACAGTTATAGTATCTGTATCTGAATTGTCATAGTTGAGGATGGCCTCATTAATCCTGAGCTGGGCTGTATTAAGGTCCTGGCTTCTTCTCTGACTAAGTTGTAAGCCATGGGCTCCATTCATAAAAGCAGAAGTCAAGGTAATCCCAATAATGGCAAAGATAGCAAGGGAAAGCAAAACTTCCACTAGGGTAAATCCGTCATTTTTATGTAGCATTCTGCCCTACCCCCTTTATTTCCAGATTCTCCGGTAGCCTTTTCCAGGCTCAAAGCCCATATCTTCAGGGTCTATATCCTTAATACTCTCATCATAGATAATACTGGAGCCCCCTGACATATGTACGTCTTTGCCTATTACAGCCCCCCTGGTTTTACCACTTCCTTCATAGTAAATATCTGCATTAGGGGCATATAGAGCCCTGACTATGGCAGAGGCGTCTCCGCTGATCCTGATCTTGTTTCCACCACTGATAATATTACCGATAATACCTCCACTACCACCAATCTCTATATCTGCTCTTTCTACATAGACATTACCGAAAAATTTAGTTGCTCCAGCTGGATTTAAGGTCTGGGTCCCGCTGTAATATAAGAAAACATCATTTGGGTTCCCATGGTTATTTACAGTACCAGATCCAGCAATGTTAAATTTATCACTGACATATAAGATTAGCTTCCCAGAGCCAATTTTGTTTATAGTAACCTTTCCACTGCCGGTAACACTGAAGTCATTTGTCCTGATTATTAAATCTTCATCATATATATTTATGATCAGTTCACTCTGTACATCAATTTTATCATACCAGCCGCTATTATTAATATAATAGGGAGGGGAAGGATACCAGCTAGCAGTAAAAGTCCCATAATAGGGGAGGTTGGTAGGGAATTCTGGATAGGGAGGGAAAACTCTAATTCCTCGGGTAAATTATGTATCTCACTATCCAGTTTATACCAGGAAGGTTTGCTTACTGTAGTTTCGGAATCTCCATCAGGCCCTATATATATGTCTCCCTCAAACCTGGGATTACCACCAGCAAAGTCTATACTTCCAGCAGAAGATTGATTTGTTCCAAAATCTCCTTTGATATAGGGACTACCATCCATTTTTATTATACCAGTAGCAAAAAGGGCATGATCAAAGAGAGGGAAAGAACCCCTGATTCTGCTTAATTCCAGTTTCAGGCTCCTGCTAAAATTATCGACGGTCCCCACTGAATTAATAATTATCTTATCTCCATCTCTGGTGACCTCAACTTCAAAAAAGCCGCCACTGAGAGGTGTAGGGGCAGATTTTTTGTTTTCCAATTCAGCTGGCTCGATGATTGAATTTTCTATAGCACCGGCCACAACATTGGCACCAGATTTAGCTATATAATAAGCAAGCAGTTCTTTTTCTTTTTTAATGGCATTTCGATATTGATTTAAAGAAATATTTAAAATGGATACTCCAAGAGTGGTTAATAAAATAATTAAAAGTAAAACCTGAACCAGGGTTATTCCGTCTTCTTTTTTCAAAAGATTTTTCATAAGTATACTCACCACCTTGACGGAAAATGTCATTTTTTTACCCCATTATTATACCATATTCTTAGATAAATTATATCATAGCTTGTAAATAAATACAATCTTCAAAAAATACTGAAAAAAATCCCATACATAAATATAATAAAAGGCTGAAATAATAAAAGGCTGAAAAAAATGAATAGTTTTTTCTTTATATTTTTTTTATTTGTGTTATAATATAAAGTATAAAAATGATAATCTTTGCTAATAATGATTAATGGTAGGTGCTGTATAATGTTCAATAAGTTTAAACCAGATCAGTACTATCGGGATATATTTGCAATAGATCTTGGTTTGCTGAAAGAAGAGGGTATCAAAGGTATAATCTGTGATATAGACAATACCATAGTACCCTGGTCAGAGGATTCAGTAGTTAAGGAAGTGATTGATTGGTTTGAGGAAATTAAGGGACAGGGATTCAAGATTTGCCTGCTCTCTAATGGTAAGGACAAAAGGGTTAATTATTTCAGTAAGGAATTATCCTTGCCTGCTGTTGGACTGGCCATAAAACCGGCCAAAAAAGCCTTTAGATTAGCTCAGGCAAAACTGGGCCTGGCAAAAGAGGAGATTGTGGTAGTTGGTGATCAGATTTTTACAGATATCTTTGGTGGGAACCGGATGGGTTTTAAGACAATCCTGGTAGATCCCTTAAGTGAAAAGGAGTTTTTTATGACCAGATTGATGAGAAAATTGGAGGGGCTTGTTTACAAAAGGAGGGAACAAGATGAATAAAGGTAAACTTTTCCCCTTGACTATTGTTCTTTTGCTTATAATAGTACTTAGTATAAATGCAGCTGAATCCTATAATCTTGTATTAGGAGAAAGGGTTTTACGCAAGGGTGATGAAGGGGCAGATGTAGCGATCTTGCAGCGTAAGTTAAAGGAAATAGGTATCTATAAAGGTGGAATAGATGGTATTTTTGGGGCAGGTACAGAAGAAGCTGTCCGTAATTTACAAAAAAAATATAAGCTCACTGTAGACGGGATTGTGGGAGAAAAGACCATCAATGTCTTACCTGCTGATAATTTAATCAGCAGGATGGATGTTTCCCGGGAGGAAATTATACAATTGGCCTATCTGATTAATGGAGAAGCCAGGGGAGAGAGTTTCCGGGGTAAGGTGGCTGTAGGGGCAGTTGTCCTGAATAGGGTTAAGAGCCCGGGCTTTCCCAATACCATCAGAGAGGTAATTTTGCAGGAAGGCCAGTTTAGCTGTATTTTAGATGGACAGGCCAACCTCTACCCAAGCCAATCCTGTATTGAAGCCGCTAAAGCAGCTATCCTGGGTTATGATCCAACAGGAGGAGCCCTGTTTTTCTATAATCCCCGTATAGCCACTAATGTGGAATGGATATCCAAGAGGCCGGTTATTACCAGGATAGGAGACCATGTTTTTGCCAAATAGTTGGCTAGTTAAGATTTATTGTAGAAATAGCCAGCTGTGAGTTAGCCAGTTATGATAAAAAGTATCTTATGGATAAAAGTATATTATTAATAAAAAATCAGCACCAGAAGATGGTGCTGATTTTATGTAGTCTCTTATTATTACTTACTGATTTCAGCCATTTTTTCTACACAATCAGGGCAAACTCTTTTACCTTCGAACTCGAAAGTATTATCTGCACTGCTACAGAAAATACAGGCTGGTTCATACTTCTTGAGAATGATTTTTTCGTCATTAACATATATTTCCATGGGGTCTTTTTTATCAATATTCATGGTCTTTCGCAGTTCGATAGGTATAACCATTCTACCCAGGTCATCTATTTTTCTGACAATACCTGTAGATTTCATCAAAACCCTCCTCTTTCTATGATTTTTCGACAAATACCGATATTTTAATTATACTATTGTAAAAAAAATAAGTCAATAGCAAATTATAACTTTTGTGAGTTATTTTGTATATTTCAGTCCTTTTTTAATTGCCGGGGCTTTTTTCTTTACTTAATTATCAATTATTGTTAGAATATATGTATCAGACTTAGACTAAGGTGGTGAGTCTTTTGGGTACAAAAGACAAAAACTTACTGGAAAGATTTACTGATATGTTTAGAGATAACAATTATAAGCTAACTGCACAGAGAAGGGATATTCTGGATGTTCTTATTGATAATTCCGGGAAACATTTCAGTGCTGAAGAATTATATGCTGAAGTCAAAAAGATTAATCCGGATATAGGTCTGGCCACAGTCTACCGGACACTGGAGTTAATGTGTCAGCTGGGCATTGCCCATCAACTGGATTTTGATTCAAACTATAAACGTTATGAATTGAATCTGGAAGGAGGTCACCACCATCATCTGATCTGCATCGATTGTGGCAGAATAATTGAATTTAATGACCAGGACCTGGAGGATTTTGAGAAAAGGCTGGAAGTAGATTATGAATTCCGGATTCTCGACCACCATATCAAGGTTTATGGCCAATGCAAAGAATGTCAAGACAAAGCTTAAGGAGGGCAGGCTAAAATGGAAGAAAGAGAAAGGTGTTTGCGGGAACTGGCTGTTTTTTCCAGATTGGAAGGAAACCAGGTAAAATTAATCTGTGAAAAGGCCAGAGAGAGGAAGTACTTAAAGGGAGAAATAATCTTCTTCGAAGACAATAATGATGAAAACCTGTATATTTTACTGGAAGGCAGGGTCAAATTAACCATGCTTTCACCAGAAGGAAAGGAAAAGGCTATCTCCATCTTACAGGTTGGTGATATCTTTGGGGAGATGTCTCTTTTTGACCAGGATACAACCCCTATAACTGCTGAAGTGATTGATGATGCCCGCCTGGTCAGTATTTCCTTTCAGGATCTGGAGAATATAATCAGAAAAGAGCCAGAACTGGCCATAAAGATAATTGAAGCCCTGGCCAAGAGAAGCAGGCTCTTGACCAGCCAGATCAGGGAATTGGTATTCCAGGATGCTGAAGGAAGGCTGGCCAGTTTATTGATGCGTTTTATTGAGGATTTCGGTGTTGAGGTAAAAAGCGGTTATTTGATTGATATAGTATTAACCCACCAGGAAATTGCCAACCTGATGGGTTCTTCCCGGGTTACAGTTACCAAACAACTTAACCAGTTTATCGATGAAGGTATTATCAAGATCCATCAGAGGAAAATCGTAGTACTGGATATTGAAAAATTGGCAGGTAAGATTAAAAGTACCTTATAAAGGACTTTTGTTTGTTATAAAAAACAAAACAAGATTTGTACTAAGAGAAATAGGAGTGTATATAATGGGAAAAGCTAATATGAAAAAGAAGCAGGTAGAGTCAGATTTTTTCCTGGTAATTGTTGTTGCTATCTGGGGTAGTACCTTGCCTATCATAAAACTTGTCCTCCCTGATATAGACAGCCTGTATTTTATTGCTTTACGTTTTACCCTGGCTTTTTTCTTTTTGTCCCTCATCTATAGAAAACACTTTGCCCGCCTGAACAGAAGGGCTTTCTTGAGAGGCTTCATACTGGGCTTATCTTTATTTGTTGGCTATGTATCTCAAGTAATTGGTTTAAAATATACTACAGCTGCCCGGTCTGGTTTCATAACTGGCCTGGCTGTAGTGATTGTCCCCTTTTTATCCCACTTTATCTTAAAGAAAAGTCCGGCTTTCTCCAGTTATCTGGGGGCTGCCCTTGCTTTGCTGGGTTTATTGTTCATGACCGGTGTTGGTAGAGCCGGAATTTATCCCGGTGATTATTTGTGTCTCCTCTGTGCTATTTCCTTTGCCCTGCAAATTGTTTTATTGAGCAAGTATCTTTCCCTGGGTGAGGAACCAATCCTTTTAACCCTGGTCCAGATGGGGGTTGTAGCTGTAGGGGCTGGTTTCTTTTCCCTCTTTACCAATAGTTCCTATCATTTAAACCTGCCAACTATAGGAGTCCTGGTTTATACTGGCTTATTGGCAACAGCCTTTGCCTATCTGATCCAGAGTTATGCCCAGACCTTTATCCCGGCAAGCCGGGCAGGATTGATTTTTGCCATGGAACCGGTTTTTGGGGCTCTTTTTTCCTATCTGATCCTGGGGGAAAGGATGAGGGCTTCTGCCATAATTGGAGGGATATTAATAGTCAGCGGGATGCTGGTCTCCAAGCTGGTACCCTCCCGGAATAAAAAGATTATCATGGATAGGAGTTGAGGAAAATGGTGGATATAAATACGGGTATCCTGGGCCTGGTAGGCTATCCCCTGGGCCATTCTCTTTCACCCCTGCTACATAATGCTACTATAGAAAAGGAAAAACTCAATTATATTTATTTGCCCTTTCCTGTAGAAGAGAAGAAGTTTGCTGCTGCCATGGAAGGATTCAGGGCTATAAATGTCAGAGGCCTGAATATTACCATACCCTATAAGGAGGCGGTTATTCCTTTTCTGGACAAGGTAGATCCTCTGGCAGCCAGGATCGGTGCAGTAAATACCATAGTTAATGAAGAAGGTGTTTTTACCGGTTATAATACAGATATAATGGGTATAGTGAGAATGATCAGGGAAGATGGGAATTTTAGCATCAGGGGCAAGAAGGTAATGCTGCTTGGGGCTGGTGGAGCGGCCAGGGCTGCCGGCATAGGAGTACTGGAAGAAGGGGCAGCCAGCCTGAGTGTTGTAAACCGCAGCCTTGCCAGGGCAGAGAAACTGGCAGAAGAATGGAAGGGCTATTATCCAGCTGCAGAGATAGAAGCCCTGCCCCTGGAAAACAGAATTTTCAGAGAAAACCTGAAGGAGGTTGAGCTCATAATTGATTCTACTTCAGTGGGGATGGCTCCTCATGCTGATGTAGCTCCACTGATACCTGCAGAATTTCTCCATGAGAAAATGTTGGTAGTTGACCTGGTTTATAATCCCCTGGAGACCTGTCTTATGCAAGCAGCCCGGGCCGGGGGAGCAAAAAGCCTGAACGGGCTGGGGATGCTGATATATCAAGGAATAGAGGCCTTCCGTCTCTGGACTGGCCGGGAAATAGAACCAGTAAGCTGGTGGAAATTAACACAAAATATGCTAAAATAAAGGGAAATTAAGACAAAAAAAAAGGATTTTTTAAATATCTGGCGAATAATAACAACAAAGTTGCTTTCATTTTAAGAAAAGACAGGTGTTTTGAAATGGACAAAACAAAAACCAAACGTTGTTGACCTGGTTTATAATCCCCTGGAGACCTGTCTTATGCAAGCAGCCCGGGCCGGGGGAGCAAAAAGCCTGAACGGGCTGGGGATGCTGATATATCAAGGAATAGAGGCCTTCCGTCTCTGGACTGGCCGGGAAATAGAACCAGTAAGCTGGTGGAAATTAACACAAAATATGCTAAAATAAAGGGAAATTAAGACAAAAAAAAAGGATTTTTTAAATATCTGGCGAATAATAACAACAAAGTTGCTTTCATTTTAAGAAAAGACAGGTGTTTTGAAATGGACAAAACAAAAACCAAACGTTTAGGTGAATTGCTTCTGGATTTTAATTACATAACTCAGAAACAACTGGAGGAAGCAATAGAGTATCAACAAAAAAACAATGTGCGATTAGGAGAGGCCCTGGTTGAATTGAATTATGTCCAGCCTGATGACCTGATCCAGGTATTGGAGTTTCAATTAGGTGTGCCTCATGTAAAATTGAGTAACTATGTTTTTAATCCCCAGATGGCTACCTATATACCGGAACATATAGCCAGGCGCCATAATGTCATTGCCCTGGAATTAAAAGGGGACAAGCTACTGGTGGCCATGAGTGACCCCAGTAATGTTGTTGCCATCGATGATATTGAGATTACTTCTGGCCTGAAGGTAGAGCCAAGGATTGCTACTTCCCAGGAGATCAGTAAGGCTATAACCCGGCTATATACCCTGGGAGATGAAGATACTACAGAGATCATTGCCAGCCTTGGTGATGAACTCCAGGGAGAAGATGAGGCAGAATTGGCCCGGCTGCAAGAGATGGTAGAAGATGCCCCTATTGTTAAGCTGGCTAACCATATTATCAGCCAGGCCATGCAGATGAATGCCAGTGATATCCATATTGAACCCATGGAAAAAGAGGTAAGGGTTCGTTACAGGATAGATGGTGTACTTAATGAAGTTATGACTACACCAAAATACACCCAGGCAGCCTTAATATCCCGTATCAAAATCATAGCTGACCTGGATATTACCAAAAGGCGGATTCCCCAGGATGGCCGTATTTCAGTAGAAATAGGAGGTATGAAGGTAGACCTGCGTGTTTCAACCTTGCCAACCATCTATGGGGAAAAGGTGGTTATCCGTATCCTGACCAAGGATTCCAGCCTGATTAATATAGACAAGCTGGGCTTTAGCACAAACAACCTGCACAGGTTTAAGGAATTAATTGAAAAACCCCATGGGATTCTCCTGGTTACCGGGCCAACAGGTAGTGGTAAATCTACTACCTTATCAGCAGCAATAAATTATTTGAATTCACCGGAAAAAAACATTGTTACCATTGAGGATCCGGTGGAGTTTCAACTCCATGGAATTAACCAGATCCAGGCTAATCCCCAGGTAGGACTTGATTTTGCCAGTGCCCTAAGGTCAATTTTGCGGCAGGACCCGGATATTGTCATGGTCGGGGAGATCAGGGATGAGGAGACAGCCAGGATTGCTGTCCGGGCTTCTTTAACCGGCCACCTGGTACTCAGTACCTTACATACAAATGATGCTGTCAGTTCCATAACCAGGCTGATAGACATGGGGATAGAGCCATATCTGGTAGCTTCTACAGTTATTGGTGTGGTAGCCCAGAGATTGATCAGGAGGGTATGTAATAGCTGTAAGGAAAAGCATGAACCTTCTGCTGAGGAGATGGTTTTACTGGCAGGGGGTAGTGATATGGTCAGATATTATAAGGCAGTAGGCTGTCACAGATGTAATCGGACCGGCTATAGGGGCCGGGTGGCGGTCCATGAGGTATTGGTGGTAGATGAAAAGGTTAAAGAAATGATTGTCAAGGGTGCCAATGAACCAGAAATAGCAAATTATTGTATTGAAAATGGTATGACAACCCTGGTTCAGGATGGTATTGAAAAATATAAAGAGGGTATAACCACTTATGAAGAAATAGTAAGAGTTCTTATATAGGAGGCTAAAGCATGGATATAAGGGATTTTTTCAGAACAGCCGTACAGGAAGGCGGTATCTCTGATATTCATTTAACCGTGAACTCAAAACCTATAGTCAGGAAAACAGGAGATTTGCAGGAATATAGCCAATACCCTGAAAAGTTGGACAATAACAAGTTACAGGAAATTATCCAGGTCTTGATGAATGAAGGGCAGTTGAAGGAATTTGAGGAAAAAGGAGAACTTGATTTTTCCTACAGTATCCCAGGCCTTACCCGTTTCAGGGTAAATGCCTACCGGCAAAGAGGTACCATCAGTGTAGCCTTAAGGGTAATTCCAACCCGGGTACCCTCTATTGAGGAATTAGGTTTGCCAGAGATATTGAAGCAGATAGCCTTGCAAAGGCATGGGCTGGTTTTATGTACAGGCCCTACAGGAAGCGGAAAATCCACTACCCTGGCAGCCATGATCAATGAGATTAATGATAAAAGGAACTGTCATATCCTGACCCTGGAGGACCCTATAGAGTACTTACATAGCCACGGGAACAGCATAGTCCACCAGAGGGAAGTAGGTATAGATACCATGACTTTTGCTGCAGGCCTGCGGGCAGCCCTGCGGCAGGACCCGGATGTTATCCTGGTAGGGGAGATGCGGGACCTGGAGACCATTTCCATTGCCCTGGAAGCAGCAGAGACAGGCCACCTGGTACTGGCTACATTACATACCACTGATGCTGCAAAGACTGTAGACCGGATTATTGACGTTTTCCCGGCCCACCAGCAGCAACAGGTAAGAATCCAGCTTTCATCCTGTTTAAATGCTGTTATAGCCCAGCAATTATTACCCCGGATTGACCGGGAAGGAATGGTGGCAGCCCTGGAGATTCTTATCGGGACAGCAGCAGTCCGCAATATAATCAGGGAAGGTAATAGTGCCCAACTGGAAACAGTTATGCAGACCGGGGCTAAATATGGGATGGTTGTCATGAATAATTACCTGGTTCAATTATATGAAAGAGGCATTATTAATATGGAGACAGTTTTAAGAAGGTGTACTAATCCGGAATATGTCAAGAAAAGGCTCGGTATGAGTAGTTAAAGGGGGACTTAAAGGATGGCTCCTATATATGAATATGAAGCTATCAGCCGGGGAGGGGAAAGGGTCGCCGGCAGAATAGAAGCAGACCGGAGTAATATAGCAGCCAAACAATTGAAGGAAAGCGGCTACTATGTTACTTCCATCAAGGAAGTTCAGGAAAAAAAGGATCTGGGCAGTGTTTTGAAGGCCAGTGGCCGGGTAAAGACCAAGGACCTGACTATTTTCAGCCACCAGTTTGCGGCCATGTTTGATGCCGGGATCAGCCTGGTAGATGCCTTAAATATCCTCTATGAAGAAGCAGAACATCCCAAATTAAAAGAAGTCATCAGGGAAATACAGGAGGATATAGAGACTGGTTCCAGTTTGTCTGATGCCATGTCCAGACATCCCAAGGTTTTCCCTGAACTCTACTGCCAGCTGGTCAGGGCCGGTGAAACCGGTGGTGTTTTGAATACTGTCCTTAACCAACTGGCTGCCCATTATGACAAGCAGGAAGAGATCAATGGCAAGGTAAAGTCAGCCCTTTATTATCCAATTACCATTTTAGTTATAGCTGTATTTGTTGTAATATTTCTTGTAGTTAAAATAGTGCCAACATTTGTGGGCATGTTTAATAGTTTTGGAGCTGCCTTACCCTTGCCTACCAGGATCTTACTGGGGGCCAGTGATTTTCTCCAGACCTACTGGTGGGCATTGCTGTTAGGGATAGGAGGCCTGCTGGCCATCTTTTACAGCTACCGGCAAACCTCCAGCGGGGAATTGCAGCTGGACAAGCTGATCCTGAAAATACCGGTAATCGGTAATATGATGCAGAAGGTTATACTCTCCCGTTTTTCCAGTACCCTGGCCATACTCTTAGGCAGTGGTGTTGACCTGATTTCTTCCCTGAATATAGTGGAAGATGTTGTCGGCAATAAGGTTTATGCCAATGCCCTGGTAGAGGCCCGGGGACAGGTCAGGGAGGGGGTCAGTTTTTCCCGGCCCCTGGCAAATATGCCGATCTTCCCCAGCATCTTGGTACAGATGGTGAAAATCGGTGAGGAATCCGGTAATCTGGAGATGATGCTAAATAAAGTCAGCAACTTCTATGACCGGGAAGTGGGAAATGCTGTAGAGGCCAGTATTTCCTTGATTGAGCCATTAATGATAGTGTTCCTGGCCGGGGTTGTTGGTTTCATAGTTATTTCCATTGTTTTACCGATGTTTGAAATGTTCCAACAATTTTAAGACAGGAGAAGGTTACTTTTGTTGGGTGAGCAGGGAGAAACTTTTTTAAAGGGGGTGGTTTATTAAGAGAAAAAAGTTTCTTCCAAACTAAAAAAATTTAAAGGGGGTATATGTAATGAGTAAATTTAGGAGAAGACTTAATAAAGAAGAAGGTTTTACCTTGGTTGAGTTACTGATTGTTGTTGCCATTCTGGGGATCCTGATTGCTATAGCAGTACCAAGGATGAGTGGCATTTCAAATGTTGCCCGGGACAAAGCAATTGATGCCAATAAAAGGACCCTGGTGAGCGCAGCTACCATGTGGTATGCCCAAAATCCAGGCAGAAGTGCTAATTGGGACAGTAAAAGTGAAGGCTGGAAACCCTATCTGCAGGAATGGCCTTCAGGACCAGATGGTGTTACTTATAGTGTAAAAATCGAGGCAGATGGTTCTATTACTGTTACTACTACTCCATAAAAACTCTAAAGGACACTTAGTCATATAGAGGGAGATTATTCTCCCTCTATAAAATCCTTTTCAGGAGGGCAGGCTGAAGAATATGAAGGCCAGGCCTGGCCTGGAAAAGGCTTTTACTTTAAGCGGCCAGCCAGTTCTATTAACCCTTAAAGGGATAAAAGATGGTGGATAGTTATGTTATTTAATCTAATTGTTTTTATAACAGGACTTATATTTGGTAGTTTTCTTAATGTTCTTATCTACCGGATTCCCAGAAAAGAATCCATAGTTTTCCCTGCTTCCCATTGCCCGGAATGTATGGAGGAACTGGGGGCCAGGGATCTGATCCCTGTTTTCAGTTATATAATAAAAAAAGGCAAGTGTTCCTATTGTGGGGAAAAGATTAGCTTACAGTATCCAGTAGTTGAATTATTAACTGGATTTTTGCTTTTATTATTATTCATAAAAAATGGATTTAATAGCGAATTTTTTATCTATTCTCTTTTATTTATGGTTTTAATTGTAGTTTCTTTCATAGACCTGAAATACATGATTATTCCCAATAAAATAACCTATCCGGCCTTTGTCATCGCTTTAGTCCTGGCAATGTTTTTTGGCCACATAGGCTTTATTTCTGCCTTACTTGGAGCCTTTATTCCAGCTGCCCTCTTCCTGGTCATTGCCCTTTTCTACGGCAAAGGCCTGGGGATGGGGGATGTTAAACTAGTGGCAGTAATTGGTGCGGTTATTGGCTGGGAATATACCTTACTGGGTATATCCCTGGGCTCCATACTGGCTTTGCTGATTATTTTACCACTGATGTTTTTCCGGCTTATAGATAGAAAGACCAGGATTCCCTTTGGTCCGATAATAAGCATTGGGGTTATAATTACAGTTCTCTATGGACAGGAGATTTTTGCTTTCCTGATAAATAATATGTGGAAAGGATGAATCTCTATTGAAGCTGGTTGGCGAAGATGGTTTTTCGCTGATTGAGCTGATACTAGTTATAACCTTAATTGGTATTATTTTATCTATAGTTATGCCGGTACTGGATTTAAACAGGTACCAGGTTGATAAGAGTGCCCAGCTGATCTATGTTACCCTGCAGAAGGCCAGGTATACAGCTATAAGTGAAAAAGAAGATTATTTTATCCATATCTTCACCGGTAACCGGCTGGGTATAAAAAGAAAGGATAGTAGTTCTTACAGGGAAATAGTAGAAATCGATCAAAATCTTATCCTTGGCTGTACCCGTAGTGACCAAACAATGAAATTCACTCCCCTGGGCACAGCAGTCTCCGGTAGTTTTATTGTTTCTGATGGTTCATATTCTAAGCGGGTTGTGGTTGCTGGTAATGGTTTTATCCGGATCGAGTAGAGCAGGAGGTGCTTTCCGTGATTAAGTTCAGGGAAGAAAAAGGTTTTACTCTGGTGGAAATTTTAATTACCCTGCTTATAGTTGGAATTGTTTTTATACCTATGATTATCTTTTTTAATAATAGTACTGTTTATACCAGTGAAGCTGGCAAAAGAAGCCAGGCTATCAAAATAGCCAATAGTACCATGGAAAGGGTCAGGCTGGCTGCTGCAAAAGACTGGAGCAGCTTGACTTTTGATTCCAGTACTAATTACCTGGATACCTATCTAGATAAGGACAAATACAGCCTGAAGGCCCATGATTTTTTTGTCAATATAGAGGTGGTTGCTTCGGTTGATATTGATGAAGATAGTAAGGAAGATGCAAAACTTGTCAGGGTAAAAGTTTTCTGGGATGAGCAAGAGAGGGCGGTGGAGTTAAGCTCTCTGGTGATGAAAAGATGAGGATCTTGAAGAGTGAAAAGGGTTTTTCCTTAGTTGAACTGCTCCTGGTATTGGGTATCATGTCATTTTTGACTGCAGTTATCTATGGTGTTTTTATAAATAGTGGTATTGTTTTTAATTTTAATACTGAAAAGATCAATGTACAACAGGATCACAGGGCTATTGTGAACCGGATGGCTCCCTATATAAGGATGGCTAATAATATTACTATCTATGATAGTTATGATAGTAATGGAGATAAGGTCAGGCTTGAATTTTCGACAATCAGTGACAGCCCTCCTTATAATGGAATTGGCTTTGGTATTAAGTCTGGGGGAGAATTTTATTACAGAAAGCGGAGAGAAACCAGCCCTGGTAATTTTGAATGGGGTAACCGGATGACTTTTATAAATAGTAAGGTTAACAGTTTTGATGTAAGCCAAAGTGATGGAATGTTGATTGTCACTATAGAAATGGAGGAGGATGGCAGGGCATACCTCTTCCAGGAAAAGTTTTATCCCAGAGTCCCTAATAGTTAAGAGGGGAGTGAGGAGAGATAGGATGAGAAATCAGGATGGGTCTATTCTGGCTTTGAGTTTAATCTTCATGCTGGCTTTAATAATCCTTGTTATTGCTTTATCAGTTACCCTGAACAATGAGGTGAAAATAGTTACCAATGAGCACAATCTGGCTCAGGCTCAATATTATGCCGAGTCAGTGGTTGAATATGCCAGTGTTTTTCTCAAAGATGAAGACCCTGCTACAGCCAGTTTCTGGACTGGAACCGGTGAAGTAAATCCAGCCAGGATAGGGGAGATAAAATCAAAACTCAGGGCAAGTGATTTAGAGATAAACAGCTTGCGAAGGAAAAAAGCAGGAGAAAGCTATGTAGTCTCTACTAATATCAGATATAAAGGTGTTAGAGACAGCCTGCGGGTAACCTTTAGCCCGGTTTTTCAGAGACTTGGTATTTTTGATTTTGCCATGGCAGCCGGAATTAACTTACAGGCAAATGGTACAGTACATGTAGATGGTTCAATTGCTGCTGGGAATAGCATTAATGGTAAATCTAATGTTCAGGGGGCTACAGAAATGTTTGAGGGGCTGGATATAGAGGAACAACTGGAACTCCTTGAGGCTTATCTGGAAGAAGCAGTAGTTAATCCTGGTACTATAAGTACTGCTTCTCTTGCTTCCTTTCCCTATGTCCATGACCTGGGAGACCGGCTGGTCCTGGATATTCATGATAAAATAATCTATATTACTGGTAATTTAACTATGGATAAGCACTTATATATTATGGGTAGTGGTATCTTAATCATTGAGGGCAGTTTGAACCAAAATGCCGGTTCCCTGCTTTTTGCTAACTATGACCCTGATACCGGGACCTATACTGATGATTTTGCCGTCATGTATTTCCGGACAGGCCATCCCAATCCCAGAACCGGTAATTTTAAGGGTATGCTGATGGGGAAAAGCGATGTAAACCTGATAACAGATATAACAGCAGGTTTTGAACTGGTAGGCAGTGTTTTCTCCGGCAATAATCTAAATGCCAATGCCAGTACCAGTATTGTACATGATGATGGTTATGTTGAAGTCCTGGAACATTTAGCCCTTAATTTCAATATAACTATTTTAAGTACTTTTAAAATAACTGACTGGATGGAATTCTAAAGGGGTGATAAACTTGGCTTTGAAAAAACGCTTTACAGCAATTGATATTGGAACAGATAGTATAAAGGGTGTCAGATTTAAAAGAAAGGGCAGGAGATTGTTTATTGATAGGGTTGCCATGAAACACTTGCCCCATGATTCGATTATAGATGGGAGTATTGTTGATCTGGCAGTAGTCAGTAATAGGCTCAATGAATTGGTTCAGGAATTGAAGTGCAAAAAGGATAAAATTATTACAACTATTCCCAATAATAACCTGATTATCAGGAACATGGAGCTGCCAGCTATGGCCGATGATAATAGATTGGCAGAAGCCATTAAATGGGAGTCAGAAGATCACCTGCCTTTTCCAGTAGAGAGTGCTGTAGAGGACTTTAAAATCTTATCCAGGGAAGATAATAAGGTACAGGTTTTATTGGTAGCCACCAAAAGGGATGTAGTGGATAATATCATGGATGCCTTTGAAAGGATTTCCCTGATTCCCAGTGTTATGAATATTCAACCCATGGCCCTTTTGTCCATAGCTGAATATCAGAATTTAATTGATGATACAGTGGCAATTATAGATATTGGTGCTGCCGGGACAAGGGTTGTAATTGGTGATAATAGAAATATCTATCTTTCCCGTAATATCGATATAGGGGGCAGTGAGTTTACCCGGGTAATTATGGAGGAAGATAAGCTGAACTATAATGAGGCAGATAATGTAAAGAAAAGAAATGGGATTCCGGAAGAGGAAGAAGAGATGAGCCTTGAGCTGGCAATTTCACAAATTGCTACTACCGGACTAGGAGAAAGCCACAGCCTGGTATTACTGGCCAGGAACCTGGCAGAACAGATAGAACGGAGCCTTGATTACTATAATATGAAGTACAGAAGAAATATAGAAAAGGTCTTTATCTCCGGTGGAGGGATAAAATTAAAAAGGCTAAAAAATATAATAGAAGACCGCCTGGGCCGGGAGCTGCTTTCCCTGGACCCCTATTTCAATGTGGGTGTAAGAAAAGGAAGTGATTTAAGGCCAGAAGAATTTGCAGTGGCTATAGGACTTGGAATTAGCGAGGTGCTGCCAGATGAAGGTTAATCTACTGAAAGAAAGACAGAAGGTTTATTCTATTAACTGGATTGAGATTCTGGTAATTATAAGTGTTGTTGTGTCTATCATGCTGATGGGGGTTCATTATTATTTTCTCTATATGGATAAAGAGCTTCTGGAAGCAGATATTAATTACCTGGATAATCAGCTCAATATCCTGTCAGTCAGGGTGGCTGAATATAACAGGCTCAAGGCAGAGGTGGAAGAACTGGAAGCCATAAAGGAGAAGATGGACCAACTGAAATATGTCTGGGCTGATGCCCTTATTGAATTAGGTTTTGTGATTCCGGAAAAAGCCCTGGTAAATACCCTGCAGATTGAAGAAACTGACTTAAGATTAAATGGCTTAGCTCTTGACAACCAGAGGGTCCTGGAGCTTGTAGATAATATGAACCAGTCACCGGTTTATCATGATGTAAAGATTATTAATTTGTCACAGAGCAATGATGTTAATTATAATATAAGTGCACTTCTTGCCGCCGAAGAAGGTGAGGAATGATGTTTAGTAAGCTCAGTAGAAGAGAGAGAATTCTTTTAATAATCCTGGCTATTATAGGTGTTGTTGCCTTATACTATTACTTTCTTTTTCTACCAATGGCAGACAAAATAGCCCTGCTGGAAGATGAGAGATTGTTTAAAGAGAATCAGGTTAACCAATTTCTAATTATAATAGGCAGAATTCCACAAATGGAGGCCAGATATGAAGAACTGAAACCTGTCAGAAATAAAATAGCCAATATGGTTTCTACTGTTGACGGCCTCCTGCATGTTCTGGAAAATGCCTCTGCCAAATCAGGTATTGAAATAACTTCCTTTATCCCTGATGAGAGGGAGGAGTATATTCAGGTTAATATGTTGGCTGATGGCAGTTATGAAGAACTGATCTTATTTCTTGATGATATAGATAGTTTGAGGGGGCAGATAGAGTTTAAAAAAATAATAGTAGCCAGAAAAAATGAAGGTGATGATTCCCTGAATATTAACGGTACCTTTATCATACATAAGGATCTTTTCCCTGGTGGTGATCAGAGATGAAGAAATCACAGATAATTGCCATAGTAGTACTTGCTATATTAATAATCCTGGGTGTTTTTTATTACTTCTTTTACATTTATCAAGGCCAGGGTGATAGCTTACAGGCCCTGGAGGCGGAGACCAGTCTAGAGAATAATAGCGAACCAGAGGAAAAGGCAGCAGGGGAAGAAGGAGATAGGGAAGATAAGGAAGAAGGGGAAGAAGATAAAGGGGCTGGAGGAAATGAAACCAGTGATAAAGGTAATACAAATAAGAACAATACTGATACCAGTAATGAAAAGCCAGCTGAAAGCAGGATGAGTGAAAAGACTGGTCCTGAAGCAAAAAAAGAAGATAGTTCTAATGTTAAGGTATTAGCTGCCAGCCACACTACTCCAGAATATAGAAAGACTTTTAGAAACCCCTTTAAAGAATACCGGATAGTGAGTAATACTAGTGGAGACAACTTAACACTGGAAGCAATAAAAAGCATGTTGCCCTTTAAACTAAAAGGGATTATCGGTAATAATTATGGAAGATTGGCAGTTATTGAATATGATAATAGGACAAGGATAATCAGGGAAAAAACAGAAATTGAGGACTTCTGGATTATCGATATATTGGAAAATGAATTAGTTATAGTTTACAAGGGTATACAGTTTATATTAGAAATGGAGAGTGGTATACTTGATGAACTATAGAAAAATACTTATAGTCTTTTGTTTATTTATTTTTATCAGTCAGTTTGGGATAATGGCTGCCACGACAAAAATTAATATGAATTTTAAAGGTGCAGATATCCGGGATGTTTTAAGGACTATTGCTGAACTGGCCAAGGTCAATCTGGTTACAGATAGTTCTGTCAGTGGAGAGATTACAGTACATTTAAAGGACTTATCTTTTGAAGATGCCCTTACCCTTGTAACCCAGGCTCATGGACTGGCTTATAAATGGTATGGGAACACTGTGGTTGTAGCAACACCCCAAAGGATTGAGCAACTCTATGCCAGTATAGAAATAAAAACTATTGATGTAAAACATGCAGATCTTTTCCAATTACAGGACATTCTCCGCAATCTTTATCCAGAGTTAAATATCGTACCTGATCAGAGAAATAATAAACTGATACTACAGGGTAAGAGGGAGCTTTTAGTGGAAGCAGAAAGATTGACCCTGCAATTGGATACAGAGAAGGAAGCTATTGCTGATATAATTGCCATCCCGGCTGATAAGGGGGAATTCCTTTTAGATTATCTGCAAAAGGTTTATCCTGAGCTTTTTGTCGAGAGTGATGGCAGGGGTAATTTTGTCCTCTATGGTACCCCCTATGATCTGGAAAATGCTAAATTACTGCTTAATAAATTAGTGGAACAGCTTGAGGAAAAAGTAGGGGATTATCAGGTGGTAGATGTTATTGAGAGCATCAGGGTACGCCATGTTGATGTTGCTTATATCAAAGAACTGGTCAATGAAATGTATCCTGGGGTCAATATAATAGCAGATAGAAAAAACAATCAATTAATCTATAATGGGCCAGAAGTTGATTTAAGAAGGATCAAAGAACTGGTTGCCATTATTGACCTGGATTATGGCCTGGCAGTAGAAGATAGTGAGATTATCCCTGGCAGTGATGATAAGGCAACCAGGATTGTACAGATTGATTATGCTAATCTGGAAGATATAGAGGGAATTATCCAGGATCTTTATCCAGGTTTGGTCTACAGGATTAATTCCCAGAAAAAAGAGTTCGTCCTTAGTGGTAGAAGGGATGAACTTGATGACCTTGTTGCCCTATTGGAAAAGGTTGATACTCCCCGTAAACAGGTCATCATAGAGGCCAGAGTAGAAGAGGTATCAACTACAGATCTAATGGATTTGGGAATAAACCCAGAAGAAATGTCCAGGATAGAATTGATAGACAAGAATAGGGATGGCTATATAGATGGGATAGGCTTAACCTTTGCCCAGTTCATCAATATACTGGACACAAGGGGTAGAAGCAATACCCTGGCCAGGCCCCGTTTAATGACCTTAAGTGGAGAGGAAGCCAGCCTCCTGATAGGTGACCGGATACCGGTTACAGTGGAAAAGGTAGAAGAAGGCAGGGTTGTTATGACTGTTGAATATATTGAAGCAGGTATTAATCTGGTCTTTACTCCCTGGGTAACCTCTGATAATAAAATTAACTTAAGGGTTAACCCGCAGATAAGCAGTATTGGGGAATCTATAGGGACAGCCTTGCCTCCTATAAATACCAGAGAGGCAGAGACTACTATAAGGCTGGATGACGGGGAAACTTTTGCGATAGGTGGTTTAATCCAGGATGATATTGTGGAATCGGTATCCAAGGTACCCCTTTTGGGAGATATCCCTATATTTGGCCATATATTTAAGAGCAAGAGTACCCAGAACCTGAAAACAGAACTAATTATCTTTATTACTCCCCATATAGTTAAGGAGGATCAGATTGTTGAAACCATCCAGGAAAACCTGAAGAACAGGGAAATTATCAGTGAAAGTATTGAGCAAAGGGAAGAAAAATCTTCAGTTCTGGAAACTATCCTTGCCCGGGGAGAGGTTACAGGAGAAGGTCCAGTAACAGGAATAGAAAAAGCATTAGGAGAGCTTATTGCTGAAGAGGAAAAAGGAGCTGGAAATGAGGTTCAGCTAATAAGGGAAGAGGAGGTTGTTCTTCTTAACAGTGATGAGATCAGGGCCATTTTAAATAAAAATGAAGGCCGGAGAAAGAACCTTCCAATAAGTAATCCAGTCAGAAAGACGCTTGTTAAAGAAGAAGAGAATGATAAACTGGTACAGGCTGAGATAGAAGATACAGCCACAGAGGTTATAAGCACAGAGGATACAATAGAGAAAACAAGTGCTGATAAGGCTGCAGGAAATATAAGTAGTCAGGAAATAGTAGAAGAAGAAACCAGGAATAGGGAAATTGATTTAACCCATTATTACCTCTATGACTACAGGCTGGACAGCAATCTAACTATTGATGAAGTGGCAGAAAAATTTGCCGTAGATAAAGAGCTGCTTCAGGAAATAAATCCAGGCCTGGAAATGAGAATCGGTACCAGTATAAAGATTCCTGTAGAAAAATCCAGAATATATGTTATGGAAAAGGGTGATACCCTCTGGAAACTCTGCACTATCTATGGGGTCAGTGTTGAAGAAATTAAGGAATTAAATAATATCGAGGATGAAAGCAATATTTCAGTTGGTACAGTAATTATTTTACCTGAATAGATAAATAAAGTAGAGAAGGAGGTAGCAGAATGAGAAAAAGGCTTCTGGTTTATATTGTATTACCACTTATCATAATCTTTTTCTTATCTGGCTGTAGATACTTTTTTGGCGGTAATTATCCTAGGTTGACCTTTGAAAGTATGGATATTGTTAGCGGGAAATATAACGAAGAGAATAAAGAATACGAATATTCTATTTCCGGCACTGCCCTTAATCATGGAGCACCGGGTGAATTCCGCGTATTAATTTTTGATTATGTTGGCAGGTGGAGAAACATCATTAACTATGGCCCCATTTATATTGATGACAAGGCTGATTTTGATGTAAGTTGGTCAACAAAAAAGCAATATGGTGAAAAGGTCAGGGTGGATTTTTATGTTATTAGGATAGATGGAAAAATGAAAAAGGTACATACTGTAGAGTTTTAGTATGAGTTTTAGTATAAGAATGGAAAGTGAGTAAAATATGAGGTGAGTATATGAGAAAAAGTTTTCCAGTCTTTCTTTTGATAATTTTAGTACTGCTCATGTTAGTTGGTTGTTCAGCAGATCAGAACAGGGCCCCTATAGTAAAGACTAATGAAGGAAAAGAAATTACTGTATGCACTGGTGATCCAGTTAGGTTTAATTTAAGGTTTGAAGATCCAGATGGGGATAATGTTTCAGTGACAGTCGAGGCATCAGAGGA